>Ga0164313_10000234_pt1 | contig 41244 bp, 24 predicted proteins | sample GuaBasSedimGuay4_FD_113735 | JGI IMG/M metagenome (GOLD analysis project Ga0164313, IMG submission 113735) | Subseafloor sediment microbial communities from Guaymas Basin, Gulf of California, Mexico - Guay4, Core 4569-4, 0-3 cm | ecosystem: Environmental > Aquatic > Marine > Hydrothermal vents...
AGCAGTGAGGTTGCCGGTAGGGTTTTCGCCGAGGGTCGATTCGGAGCAATCTCCTACTGGGATTCGCTTTGCGAATCCTTGGAAATGGGGCAGTTATGTCTGGGATCGGCCTTTTTGGGTGATGTAGCGGGCGATGGAGGCTCAGGATCCAACAAATCGATCATAGATCCCGGGGAGCGGAACGGCTGTGAGCCCTGATACCGGTCTCGCAGCTGGATACTTGAATCTTGCAAGAGGTTCACGTGGCAGCCTCCTGGCATCACTCACGGCCCAACGGAGGACCACGCCGTGGTGGTGTCACTTTCGAACCCGTCGCTGAAAATGGCAAGGACCCTATCCGAACTCCTGAGAAAACGGCGGGCACACCACGGAGATACGCATATTCATGCGCTGTTCAAACCTGCGGAGGAGTGGTTCAATGACAAAGAGATGCGGTGTTTTGAGATCTCACCCTGAGGAGGACCGCTGCCGTGAAAACCCTGATGCGTACTCTGCTGGTCATAACCGTGGTCGTAACGATCTGCGTCCCGTGCGACGCACAGGAACTTCTCCAATGGGAGCTCGAGGTTCCCTATCCGGATGACTACATCGGCGCCCACGCCGACGTGGTTGTGGAACCGGACACCGGTCGGGTCGCCGCCTGCACCCTTCGCATCAGCGATACCTACTCAGAAGTCAAATACATGCGGTACTTCGGAAGGGACGGCTGGGTCGACGGCTGGCGTGGGTACGTTTGGGGAGGAACTCCCGGCACGGATTTCGGCGAGGACGTCTCCATCGCCGTGACCCTCGCCCCGGGTGGGTTGCGAACCGGATTTGCGTACCACAACACCACCGACTTATCTCTCGAATACAACGAATATCCGATTGGTTCGGTTGAGGTGATTGCGGACAGTGCTTCGGCGAATCAAGGCCGGTCGAACAGTCTCGTGTTTCACGCTGACGGCACCGCCCACATCGCGACCCGGTCGACATTTTCGTTTGGCAACGACTGGCTCGTCCACGTCCATCGGGTCGGAACCGGGGGCAATTGCGGGGTGGATGCCGCAGCAGGAGCCTGGCAATGCGACACGGTGGACATCGCCGAGGGCATCGCCGAGTTCATTTCCATGGGTCTGGATGAGAACGGTGACCCCATGATCGCCTACACATCCGGAAGCGGCGAGTTGAACTTGGCCGTTCACAACGGTTTCGGCACGGGGAACTGTGGCTATGGAGATGCGGCCGGGATGTGGGATTGCACGCCGCTGGTAGTGTCGAACAAGGCGGCGACAACGAACCGGGCCACCGAATTCGGCGGCCGCGTCGCGTTGGCGGTGGATCCGAACGCCCCGGCGACGGGTAAACACGTGGCCTTCCTCAGCACCGACACAACCACCGGCGACCAGTCCCTGGACTACGCGACGTGGGTTGGTTCCGGCGGTTCCTGCAGCGATCCACGCTGGAACTGCATGGCGCTTGTGGCCGTGGGCGACGGCGTGGTCGATCTGGACATCGCGGTTGACGGCAATGGCCTGCCGTTGATTGTCTATCGGGATTCCATATCCGGCGACGTGAGGCTGGCCTGGGGATCCGATGGGGGCTCCGGTTCCGGCAGCTGTGGTCCTTCCGGCAGCTGGCGTTGCGACATCATCGATGAGGAACCGCTGTTCGGGAACATCGGCGGGTACGTTTCGATCGCATCCGGACGCGGCGGCGAGCCCGTGGTCGCCTATTCGGTCTCCGATCCCACCGGCCCCGACGCCGACCTCCGCATCGCCCATCCGTGGATCAGCCGGGATTTCTTCGAAACCGGAGACCTCTCGTGGTGGGATGCCGACGTCCAGTAGACGCTGATGGGCCCCGTCGACCGCGGAGGACCAGTGACCGGTTCCGCCGGACTCGAAGCCATCGGCGAAGACACTCGGTGAATACTCGTATGGTCCGATGTCCCACTCGGCGGATCCGCAATCGAGATCGGTGCCGATGAACCCCGACTTGATCTGAAGCCGCTGCACAGAGGTGGGATTGGTTGTTTCCATTGATGGGCTTCTGCCAGTGACCCTGGAGCAATTGATACAAAATCGCAAAAAACCATGTGGTGACACGGTCACACTTGTTGCATTGTCCACGCGGCACCCATCAGACACCATTGAGGTGCGGTACGCTCGATGGCGTGGATTCTGGTGTTGAGCGTTTCGGCGAGAGTTGCCAGTTAACGGAGGAGACCGATGGTCGGTGTGAATGATAGAGCCTGATCAGTCCGCGGAAATGACGTTTAGAGGGATCTTTGATTCGATCCCGATTTCGATCTGGGTCGAGGATTTTTCCGCGGTCGTATCTGCTCTCGACATCCTCCGTGATGAGGGAATTGTCGATCTTGCAAGCTACCTGGACGATCATCCGGAGGAAACCGAGCGTCTGGTACAGCTGATCCGGGTGCTCGACATCAACCAGGCGTCGCTCGGGCTGTACGGCGCTACGAGCAAGGAGGAACTGTTCGCGTCCCTGGACATACTTTTCACCCCCCAGGCGTTGGTCGCCTTCCGGGAAGAGCTGGTAGCGGTCGCCGAGAACCGCCCGGGTTTCACCGCCGAGGTCGAGTCGAGGAAACTGGGGGGTGAACGCCTCGATCTGCTCATTTCTGTGGTGCCGGCAACGCCCGGTGGTGGCTGGGGGAGGGTACTCGTGACCGCCACTGACCTCACCGAGCGAAAGCAGGCCGAAGCGCAGCTTGTCAAGAGTCGAGAGCAGTACATGGATCTGGTGGAGAAGGCGGGAATCGCGATCGGTATCGATCGTGAAGATGGCAGTCTCGAATACATCAACGACCAGGGCGTCGAGATGTTCGGCTACTCACAGGAGGAGCTGCGAAGCCTCTCTCACAAGGATCTGGTACACCCCGAGGACCTCGCAAGGGTGAGCGAGATCCACCAGGCAAGGGTCGCCGGACGAGCAGCGCCGTCACGCTACGAGTTCCGGACCATACGCAGAGACGGCTCGACCATCTGGCTCGAGGTCGAGGCGGTCTCAGTGGAGCAGGATGGCAGAATGGTCGGTACCCGCTCGTACATGTGGGACGTCAGCAAGCGTAAGCAGCTCGAGATGGAGCTCCGGGAGAGCCGCGCCAGTTTTGCCGCCATCGTCGAACAGAATTCCGACGGGATCACCGTGGCCGATATCGGTGGTGTCATCCGTTTCGCAAACCCGGCTGCGTGTGCTCTCCTCGAGACACCGCTCGAGCAACTCGTGGGCTCACGTTTCGACTGGACCTCCCAACACGGCGACAACGATGATCTCGAGGTTCGACGACCAAACGGGGCGCAAGGGGTTGCGGAGCTGCGATCCATCGAGACGACCTGGGACGGGCAGCCGGCACACCTCGTGGTGCTTCGCGACGTCACCGAGCGCAGGCGCCTTGAAAAGGAGCTCCGGCAGGCCCAGAAGATGGAGGCGATCGGCCGTCTCGCCGGTGGTGTGGCCCACGAGTTCAACAATCTGCTGCAGGCGATGTTGAGCACCGCGGAGGCACGGCTGTCAGGAGACGATTGTGAGGCCGGATCCGAGCTCCTGCGGGAGTTGGAGCCGCTGATTCTGCGCGGCCGTAGCCAGACCCGTCAACTGCTGCTTTTCTCACGCCGAGAGGAGCCCGCCCTCGAGCCCTTCGAACTCAACCAGGTGCTTCGCGAGAACATGGCGATGCTGGAGCGTCTTGTCTCCGCGAACATCGTCCTGGAGCTCGATCTGGACGATCGGGATCTGCAGGCCCGCGGTGATCAGGGCCAGCTCGGCCAGGTACTCGTCAACCTCGTGGTCAACGCTGCCGATGCTCTGCCGGACGGGGGGAAGATCACCGTTCGCAGCGGGATGCGACCAAGCAGCACACGCCCCACGGAGAAGGCGGGGCAGGTCTGGTTCGAGGTTGAGGATGACGGCACGGGTATCCCCGAGCACGTCCGAGATCGCATTTTCGATCCGTTCTTCACCACGAAGGAACGGGGCCTCGGCACCGGGCTCGGGCTGTCGGTGGCACACGGGATCGTCAGTCGCCATCGCGGCAGCATCGAGATCGACAGCCGGGAGAACCACGGGACCCGGGTGTTTGTTCTGCTGCCCGAAGAGCGGGTCGGGCCGAATGTCGTCGCCGCTCAGCAGGAGTCGTCGTCCGATATCGTCCCCGGCCGTGGAGAGCGGGTGCTGCTGGTCGAAGATGAGCCGGCTGCCCGCAGCGGTCTGTGCGATGTGCTGGAGATGCTCGGCTACACGACCGTTGCGGTCGAGGACGCCGAGCAGGCTTTGGCGCTTGACCCGACCTCTGCTTTCGATCTGCTGATCACCGACCTGATGCTCCCCGGTCTTTCCGGGGCGGCGCTCGCCGAGCAGTTGCGCGTGCGTTGGCCGGACCTCGGGGTCATTGTCATCTCGGGCTACTCGGAGGACCGAACCGCAGAGCTGGTTCACCACCTGAAGTCGGTGCGTTTCATGCACAAGCCGTTCAGAATGGCGGAGCTTTCCCACGAGATCCGTGCCGCGCTCGACGATCAGTAGGAACGTGTTCGTTGATCAAGGCGGTGTGAAGCCGTGGGTGGGGAAGTAGAAGGCCCACAGTAGTTCCGGACCGAGTTCGTTGAGCAAGCGACAGGTAACTGCCGTCGATCTGTTGGTTGTTGGCGCGATACTCACACGCCACGGTGGTGCGATCGTGAACGGGGCACCCATCAACTCCAGAGCTGCGGTGTCGGTACTGATGACGTCCTGACTATTCGGGGGTCTCTTCGAGCAGGGCGATGATCTCCGGGTAGGCCGCAGCGGATTCGATCATTGCGGCGCGGTGCTCACCGACCACGGCGCCGGCCTCGAGCATGATTCGGACAACATCCACATAGCCCATGGCGACCGGTGTCCAAATACACGGGCCGCCGGTGCTGGCGTAAACCTTGTTGACGTTTGCGCCGTGCTCGATGTAGAGCGAAACGAGCTCGACCTTGTTCGAGCTCGTGGCGACGTCGAAGGCGCTGGCGCCGTACGTGTTCTCGCGGTTCACGTCAGCCCCGGCCGCGAGCAGGGCATTGATGATTGAGATGTCTTCCCGGTCGGTGGCGGCCATGATCGGGGTCTCGCCATATCGTTGATCCGGATCCGGGTTTTCGTCTTCGTCGTTGGGGTCGGCGCCGACGGCCAAGAGCAGGTCCACGATTTCGGCCTGCTGACGGTCAATGGCCACAACGAGGGGCGTCCGGCCCTGGTAGTCGCGAACCGTGATCGACATACCGGCGCTGAGGAAAAGGGCGACCACCTTCCCGTCACCACTGTTGATCCGATCAAAGAAGGCATCGGGCTCGAAGGCGATGCCGAGGGATTCGAGGCGCGTCAGGGCCTCGTCCGATGATAGCGATGCGTCGAGGGTGGGCGCTGCCTGCTCCACCACGGGCGCGGCCCGCAACACAGCGGCGATCTCGGCGGCGCCGTACGAGTCGGCTCTCTCCGCCGGGTCGTCTCCGCTGATGTAGGGGATCCTGGCGTCGGCGCCGGTCTCGAGCAGGAGTTCCACGACTTCCAGGGACCTGTCACTGATCGCTTCGTGCAGTGCGGTTCCTCCCTGGTTGTTACGGGCGTTGGGATCAGCGCCGGCATCGAGCAACAGCCTGACGCACGCCACATCCCCCTCCCCGGCCGCCAATTCAAGCGCTGCGCTGCCGCGGCGGTCGCCGATTTCGATGTTTGCGCCGGCATCCACCAGGAGTTTCACCGCGACTTCGTCACCTTCATCTGCGGCGATGTGAAGTGCGGTCTTCCCCCAGTCGCACACCGTGTCGAGCTCTGCGCCGGCCGCGATTAGAACCGCGATACTGCCGTGGGCTTCCTCGTCCGCTGCTTCGCAGAGCGGGGTGTCGCCCTTCTCGGTGGTGACGTTCACATCCGCCCCGGCCTCGATGAGCATGCCGGCGATCGCCCCATCGGCCTGCTGCGAAGCGTGATGGAGGGCGCTTTTGCCACGTGGGCCGATGGAGTTCGGGTCCATTCCGGCATCGAGAAAGAGGCCGACGATCTTGACCTGCTCGTTGTCGATGCCGTCCATGAAGGAGTCAGCTGTGAGCTCGTAGCCCTTCTTCTCGAGCGTTTTGACCGCCTTGCCCGGGTCGCCCGCCAGCGCTACGGTCGTCAAAATCATAAGTTTTCCCCACACCTCGAATATGGACACGGTCCGAGCGTTCACTGGCTTTCGGATCGTCAAGAAGACCGGTCACGTCATGATCAAACGGGAGTGGTTCTTTTGGCCCATGTCCATCGTGATGCGGTTGCTCGGGGGTATCCCGGTCGATCGCAAGGCGGCGACCGGAGTGGTTCGCCAGATGGTCGCGCAGTTTGACGATCGCGATGAGTTTCTGCTGGCGATCGTCCCCGAGGGGACCCGCAAAGGTGTGAAGACCGTCAAGACCGGTTTCTGGCACATTGCAAAGGCAGCCGGGGTTTCGATCGTCTGCTGGTACCTCGACAATGAAGACCGATGCACGCGGTGGCTCGGTGAAGTGGTCCCTGGAGAAAGCAAAAAGGACGATCTGCTTCGTATTCAACAACTCTACGCTGAAGCAGGCTACCGTTTTCCACTCGACGTCTCGAGATTGTGATTTCTCTGGAAGTTGGGTGGGGCGCAACTGGAACTCGTTCTCGAGTCCGCCAAACGAGCCACCGCCGCTGGGTGCCGTGCATCGCCGGCCGCAGTAGAAAATTGGTGAGAAGTGCGGGTCATACCTATCCACTTGAGTCAGGTTGACTCCAGAGCCGTTGCTCTTTACAACGGTCTGGTCGCGCACCCTAAAGGGCGCGCCTACAGGTATCTCGTTTATTATCAATTTCTTGTCCGACTGTAGGCGGGTCCTTCAGGACCCGCAACCAGATTGCTGACGGAACACACTCGGTCCAACCTGAGCGAAAGGGATAGGTATGGTGCTGGTTAGAGGCGCCTGGACGCACCACCCGCGACACGCGGGGTGCCGGAACGTAGATCCCATTCCTTTCGGTGCAACAGTGCGGAACGTGACACCAATCAGGGAAGTGTTGCGGACCATCGGAGTGTATCCCCGGTTTCAAATCCATCGGCAAAAAGCACCGGAATGTACTCAATCGCTCCCGAATCACAGACCGCCAATCCGTCGCCGTCGCCATCCAGGGGCCGGGGTAAGCCTCTCTGGTCGATGGGAGGGATGGCGGCCACGTCGGCGTGGTCTATGGCGATGCTGTCCGGGAGCAGTGAGAAATGGCTGCGGTGGTCGCCCAGATCGACTGATGGTCCGAGTCCGACCGGTTGCCCGCCGATATCGCCGGGGCCGCTGAGACCGCACGAATCATCGTCGTCAAGGTTGTATCCGTTGGAATTGTAGAGTCCGCCGCAGTTGTTGCCACCGGGGTTGCTGAATATGTTGGCTGTGAGAGTGGCTGCCGCAGAGTTGTTTCTGATACCCATTGCATAGCCGGTGCTCGAGGTGTTGAAGGCGATGGTGCAGAATGAGAGCCGCAGGAGGCCCGAGTTGTGGATGCCGCCACCGTCTCCAAGCAGAGCTGTGTTGACAGTGATCGTCGAGTTGTCGATGTTGATCTCGGCGCCGCTGTTGAAATAGAAACCGCCACCCAGATCCGAGTTGTTTGCAGCGATCAGTGAACTTGAAATCGTCGTGACGCCTCCACTCGCGTAGACCCCGCCGCCGACAAAGGAGCCGGAGTTGTTGCTGACCACGGACTTTTCGATCGTGACAACACCAGAGGCAACACTGATACCCGCTCCGTAGTCGGAACAAGTGTTGTTGTCCAGCTCAGTGTCTGTGATTTCCAAGGTTGAAGATGGCGTGCCGGCGAAAAAGACTCCTCCACCCTCGGATCCCGATGTGTTCTGGCTGATCGAGGATGAATCGATGGTGATCGTGGTCTCACCAGCCTCAGAGTAGAGACCTCCTCCGTCTGACATCGCTTCGTTTCCTTCGATCGTCACGGAATCAAGAGTCAGATTGAGAGAGTTCCCCGTATCTGCGACAAAGAGCCCTCCACCCCGGTTGGCGGTGTTCCCGGAGATCTCGCAGCTCCCGATCTCGATTGATCCACCTGTGCTGATCCAGATTCCACCACCGTCCGCGTTCGGGTTGTCGGCGCCGGTGATTGTCATGTCGGAAAGAGCCACAAGACCGTGCGGAGCTGTTGAACTGACTCTGAACACCGGGAATGCCCCGGTCGTCTGTACCATCGTGGACCCGACTCCCGATCCTTGGATGGTGAGACTCTTGTTGACATCAATGTCACCACTCTCGGTATAGGTTCCCGACGAGATCAGCACTGTGTCACCAGGGGTGGCATTGACCACCGCCGTTTTGATCGACGTCTCATCGCAACCTGAGGGACAGACCGTAATCGTGGCTGCATCGGCCGAAATTGAAAAAATGGACGCCACAACTGTGGCCAAACCAACAAACGTGCGCATCATCGAGGACCCCCTGATTGAATGATTCTGATGACTCTAACCACCGAGAGATCTCGATAATTCTCGTGGACGTGGCATCCATCCAAATTCAATACGTAACATTGATGTGAACGCTTAGGGTGGCACCCATCCACCCATCATGGTCAGTCTATGTAGCCCAGGGCCCTGAGCTGCTCCTCGGTGCCGGGCGAGTGCCGGATCGAATCTCGTTCCGCCCAGGGCGCGAATGCGAGGCGGTCGAGTTCAGCGAGCATCTCTGGAAGAGCGCCCTTGACCTTCGCGTTGAGATTGCGCGTTTCGAGTGGATCTGCCGCCCTGTCGTAGGCCTCGACGGTGGGACCGAGTGCCGACCAGATCACGAACAGCCCGTCCTGCTCCACCGCCCGCATGCACACTTCTCGATACTGGAGCCGATAAAACGGGCCCCTGGAGCTCAGGTATTGAGAGGTATAGCGGCGAGACCGGTCTTTTGGCTGCGCCCACGCCACGGGATCGAAGTCCGCACTCACCGAAGCAGCCAGAATCAGATCGAAGAGGTCCCTGCCCTCGAGGCGGGAATTGACTCGTGCCGTCATCCGAGTCGGTGTACGAACGTACAACGGCACCCGCACCACCTCCTGATACAACGAATGCCCGTGGCCTCTCTGTCGGTGTTCTCCGAACTCCTCGCCGTGATCGGCGGCCACGATGCTCACCACCGGTCCCGCAAGCTCGGTTTCCAAGGACCGCAACAGGTCCGCCACCTGTCCGTCGAGAAAAGAAACCTCTTTGTGGTAGGCGCTCTGAGCGGTCGAGAACACCGTCGAGGTGGTTCCTCCCGAAAGATAGGGAAGATGCGGATCGAGGTAGTGGACAAAGAGGAAGAGCGGGTCCTCGGCAGCAACGCCGCCGGTTCCTCTAGCGCGGACCCACTCCAGCACCTCCCGGGTCACTCCGTCGGCTCTGAGATAGGGGTGGATGGGCGAACTCAACTCGGCGAATGTCTCGAAGCCCCGGTTGAATCCGGCGTCCTTCCCGACGGCCCAGTTGGCAACGAATGCCGCCGTCTCGTAACCGCGCCGATTCAGGACGTCGGCGAGCACGTCCACATCCGCGCGCAACACATCCTCGCGTCCCACCGCTCCGTGATGTTCCTGGTGCAAACCGGTGAACATGGAAGCGACGGACGGGCGGGTCCATGAGGCATTGGCGAGGACGTCTTCGAAAACCACCGAACTCTGCATGATCGCGTTGAGCTCCGGCATCAGGTCGGCGTCTCCCCCATAGGCGCCCAGAGAATCCCGGCGCAGCGTATCGAGAATGATGAAGACGATGGTCGGACGAGAACCACCAGCCGTCTTCGTGGGAGCCGGTACAGTGGTGGGCGAGTACTCTCCCACTCGTTTCGCCCACAGCTCGGCACTCACCTCTCTCACTCCGGGCCCGAGGATCAAGTTCGCTGGAAAACCGAAGACTGTGTGCCGCTTCAGAAGATGCCATCGAAGCTCCGGCGACAACGTGTACGAGAGACCGAGAAGCGTCGAGAAACACAACGCCGAGACCAGGGTTGCCGCGACCAGCCGGCGCAGGGGCACCCGTATGCAAAGAGATGCGATGACGTAGAGAACCGCGGCGGCGCCGAGACAGGCGAGAGGGACCTGACTCTTGAGATCGGGAAGCCGAACAACCTCTCGAAAATGCCAGACCAAGAGGGGGCTGACCGCCAGTGCCGAGACCGCCCCGATAAACCGGTTCAGCCGGATGGCGCTTCCGACGCCGAGAACCGTGGCGGCCGAAAACGCCAGGTAGAGCACGACCACCACCGCCGGTGGACCGACCTCCTCCCTTCCCCACGATGCGACAACAACCATCCAAACCGTTACCAGGAGAACGGCCGACAGTGACCCCGCATAGGCACCCGCGGTGCCTGGATGGATCTCCGCCCGATTCTTTGGTTTCGAGGTCATGGATCACAGGCTACTCTAGCCAACACCCAAGGGTCGGAGACTATTCGATATTGCTCGCCGAGATCGAAATCGATCGAAAGCGGTATGTCTTGGCTGAGGATCCCGCCAGAGAGGCTGTCGCCATCCTCAACGGGTTGTGAGGTTGTGATCAGTGGCACCCACTTGCGGTATCATCCAACAAAACGTACGGGAGAATCATGAATCGATTTCTACGTCTTGCGTTCGGCAATACGGTCTCGAGTGCTTTCATGGTCGTGGGCGCGGTGCTGCTCGCCCTGGCCCTTCATTTAGGAGTCAACCCCGCCGACGGTTCCGTCGTCGATGCTTCGGTGAGAGGGACCTGGATACCGATCTTCCTCTTCTTCGCCAGCCTGCCCGCAATGGCGCTGATGTTCCTCACTGGGGGTGGACCCATCAGTCTCGGATTGATGTACGCCGCCCAACTCGGTGTCTACTGGGCGCTGGGCAGGGGCATCGCCTGCCTCATCGCCGGATTCGGAGTCGAACGATGAACCCTAGGAGGCTGCACCACATAGATTCGTTGCTGCGCAACGGAATCTCTGCGGCGCCCCTCCTATTGGATTTGCTGCGCAAATCCGGGGAAGCGTTTGCGGATGATGCTGGCGCTGCTGTTGTACTCGTACATGAACGGGATCTACTCCTCACGACAGATGTCGTCGGCGACGCGCGAGAGGATCGACGTTCGTGTATTGACGGGGGACCAACACCCGTTCCACACGGTGATCAGCGAGTTCCGAATTCGTCACCTTGATGCTCTGCCGGGATTCGCGCAGCGAATCAATTAGGAGGACGCGCCGCATTGACCCTCACCATGTCCCGCTCCGGCAGCCCTGTAGCTTCCTAGAGGGTCTATGCGGTGCGGCCTCCTAGGGGAGGAGCGGCAGCCTTCGGCGACACTACCGCGTGGAGCTTCACCGCGCCGTAGGGCCTGGCACTGATGATGGTCCGGTCTACGGCGCCGTCGCGGACCATGCCCCGGTGCCGCCGGACTCGAAACTATCGACAAAGATCTCGGCCGGGTCGTATTCGTAAGCGCCTGCATCGCACAGCGGGTCGAGATCGCCGTCGCCGTCGATGGGTCGCGCCCGGTTGCGTTGGTCGTAGGGATTGCAGCCGCCGCCGCCCAGGTCTGGGGCACAACACTCGTCACACCGACAAGGACAAGGATCAACAGGTTGAGCGAGCCGAGCCACTCTTGCGCCGTGCCCTGGCGATCCTGGAGCATTTGCTCGGTCCCGATCACCAGACCGTCGCGACCGCCCTCGTCAATCTCGGGCAGGTCACCTGGCAGTTGGGCCGCATCGACGAGGCCGAAAGCCTCTTTAAGAGCTCCCTGTCAGGCTTCGAGACGGCCCTGGGCCCGGACCACCCCGATGTCGTCTATCCTCTTGTCAGCCTGGGTGCCGTCTACCAGGTAACCAACCGGTACCGCGAGGCCGAGACCGTTCTTGAACGTGCTCTTACCCTGGGCCTTGCAACCCTGGGGCCGGGCCATCCGGTCGTAGACGAAGTCGTCGCCGAGTACACCATCCTTCTCCATGCCTTGGGCCGCGACAGCGAGATCGACGCCCTCCAGGCCCGGGTGGCAATGCCGGCCGAATAGATGTCGCGCCTTCGGTTGGTGCCGCCCTTAGCATTCATAGCATTCTTGGATTGTTGCGCGCGGACCATGATATCCGACGATCGATGTCGTCGATACGCTCGCGCACGCGGCGGCCGGCCAGTCTCGAGCCGATGGCCTGAGCCTCTCCCGGTCGGATACACTGGCTGAAGGTCGAAACATCAGGAGGTCCACCGATGAACGTCACGACTCTCAATGAGATTCCACCCTGGGACTGGCCCGAAGAAGCGCACGACCTGCTGCTGCGCACCCTTCGTGACGGCGAACGGGACGCGTCCGACCGACCGGTGGCAGCGCATCTTGCCGGCAACATGGTCGTCATCGACGACCAGCTGGCCGAACTCCTGCGCGGCCTGATCACGGATGGTGGCGAGCTCGCCGAGGTGCGCGCAGCGGCAGCCATCGCCGTGGGGCCGGTGCTCGAGGAAGGCGATGTCGACGGCTTTGACGACTCCGAAGGCGTTCCCATCTCGGAGAAGACCTTTCATGCCATCCAGGACGCCATGCGTGAGGCGTACCTCGACGAGAGCAACCCCAAGGAAGTGCGACGGCGGATGCTCGAGGGCGCGGTACGGGCGCCCCAGGATTGGCTCACCGAGGCGGTCCGGGTCGCCTATGCCAGCGACGATCCAGACTGGCAGCTGACAGCGGTCTTCTGTATGGAGTATCTGAACGGTTTCAGGGGGCAGATTCTCGAGGCGCTGGGAAGCGACAACGATGACATCCACTACCATGCGGTCATCGCTTCCGGCAACTGGGGGCTGGACGAGGCATGGAATCACGTCGCCGGCCTTGTTGATGCTCCTTCGACCGACAAGCCTCTGCTCTTCGCCGCCATCGAGGCCGTGACCGGCATTCGCCCGGAGGAGGCAGAAGGCCTTCTCGGTGACTTACTCGACTCCGATGACGAAGACATCGTCGATGCGACTTACGACGCCTTGGCCATGGCCGCCGCTCTGGCGGGGCTGGATTCCGACGAAGACGAGGACGAGCATCTCATCCACCAGAATCGCTCACCCTAGGTAACAGGGGTATCGGTCGAAGGAGGCATGATCGTGAGGATGAATGTCATTCTACGGATCGTCCTCTTGGTCGTCCTGTCAGCATGTGTTGATCCGGCGGACACAGGTCAATTTGACGGATTCGAGGGCCTCTCAGGCCCCTACCTCGGTCTCGAGTCTCCGGGCTCAACCCCCCAACTCCTCCTGCCCGGTCTCGTCTCGACCTACGGGAACGAGAGGACTGTGTGCTTTATGGATGATGGCAAGTTGATCGTAGTGGTCCGAGACCATGAAACAGTGTTCACCGCCGAACACGAAGGCCGATGGAGCAAACCTCAAGTCGCGCCCTTCTCCTACGGAAGCGACATGCCCGACTGCACGGCGGGTCCGGATGGCAAGACCCTCTACTTCATGTCTTCGCGTCCGATCGACCCGGACGACCATTCCGAAACGCACCACCTCTGGACCGCCGAGTGGACCGGAACTTCCTGGGCGAAGCCAAGCCCCCTCGCCAGGCCGAAGAAGATTCCCGGAAACGGCAGCGGCTACCCAACCGCTACCGCCGACGGCACTGTGTACTTCATATCGGACGCGAGGGACGGCTTTCGCGAGGGCGGCATCTACCGCACTCGAAACACCGGCGGCAAACCTCAGCCGGCGGAGCTCGTCGAACGGCCGATCAACGGCGCTTATGTCGATTTCGATCCCTGTGTCGCTCCGGATGAGAGCTACCTCCTCTTCAATTCGAATAGGCCAGGTGGATTCGGCAGTTGGGACACGTATCTCAGCCTGCGCAAGCGCGACGGCACCTGGACCCCATCCATCAATCTCGGACCGGGATTCAACTCCAGCGCGTCGGAATGCTGCCCCACCCTGTCTTCGGACGGACGATTTCTCTTTTTCGCGAGCTCAAGAGAGACACCTGATCCCAAAGGCAAAATAAACCAGACGCAGTCGCGCGACCGAGACACCTACTGGGTTGAAACCGGCTTCATCGAGGAAATGCGATCGAGGTATCTCGACACAGAATCACCAACCGGAGAGATCATCTCGGAGTATCGAGAACGAGGAATCAGGGCGGCCACCGAAAAGCTCACCGAACTTCATTCGGTCCATAAGCGTGCGTACTCATTCCTTCCCAACGATCTGCTGCGGGTATGTGAGGAGATGATCGACACTGGTCACGCGGAAGATGCAGACAGTTTTTACGAGGCCCTGGTGCGAACACTCCCGGAAACCGGACAAATCATGTTGGGCTATGCGCTGCTCTCCGCACTGAGCGGCTCCACGGATCACGCGGAGAAAATCGTTCCAGAGATCGGGGGAATCGACCCGTCCTTCGATGGCGAAGACGTGGGCCTCTATCTGGGCCACATGCTTTCCGATGCATCACGCTACGCGGATGCGAAGGTCATCTTTGAGCTCAATACCAAGGAACACCCCGATTCCTACCGTTCCTTCTACTACCTCGCCACCGTGTCGAAAGAACTCGGTGATTTCGAGCGCGCAAGGAAAAGCTGCCTCCGTGCGCAGGAACTGGCTCCCGAAAACGAAGCTGTCTCAGATCTGTGGGCTGAACTCGTGGATCAGCAAGAGCGATGACCGCTCGTACATCATCGGCGCAACGAAAGAAACGCGACGACGGTGTCAGGTGGCACGTCATCAGAGCCGACCTCAAGAACTTCTTCGGTCGCCTCCCGGAGATGTTCCGCAACGACTACACCGCCGTGATGCTGGTCGTCGCCAATATCTACCCCGTCATCGAGATGGCCTTCAAGGGCGAGCCGGTCGGCTCCCTGCTGGTTGTCTACTGGATCCAGCTCATGATCATCGGTTTCTGGAATGCGGTGAAGCTCGTCGTCATCGCCCGCTGGAAAGCGCTTCTGTTCGTCCCGATATTCGCCGTCATGTACTTATCGATCATCAACATGTTCGGGATCGTCGCCGGCGCTCTCCTCGAAGACCAGATGCGGGGGACGCCATGGCACCAGAGCTTCTCAATGTGGACCTACTGGGTACCGGCGGTCGTCTTCTTCGCCAGCCACGGGCTGTCCTTCTGGGTGAATTTCGTCAAGGGGCGGGAGTTCGAGACGATCGACTGGGAAACGCAGCTGGGAAAACCGTTCCTACGTGTCATGCCCATGTGGATCGCGGCCCTCGCCGGGGGCATACTCGGCGGAATCCTCAATTCAGCCGCCTGGGCTCTGCTCCTGGTGCTTCCCGTAAAGCTCTCGCTGGACGTCTTCGGCCACTTTGCCGAGCACGGGATGCTGAGCTTTGATGAAGATCCGAGGAAGCCGCTCTGGCGGGAGCCTTAGCTGCCTCCGTCCGTGAGCACCAAGCACCCACTCAACCACATGCGAGCTTCGGACATTCGGGACATCGCTCAACTGGCACCGCAGGCACCTGAGGTTGCGACCGGCATCGTCGAATGGCCCTCCACCAGTCCGTGTGGAACACCTTGGGTGTCCCCGGCAACAATGCGGCACGTGGCACCCATCCCGCTTCTCGAAGCCAAGCGCGCGGGCCGCAACCGGGTGATCAGCGGTCCGGTTACAGCTACCTGATCAAACAGTCATCCCACGTTTGAATAGCGCGACGGGCGGCACCGAGCCGAAGTCGGATCTCATCCCCGTGCTACCCTCGGCCCAGAAGTCAGAGAAGAAATCGACAAGAGCATGGGCTCCGCGGGTACGGAGGTTCGTGTTGGAGCGAGTGGGAACGTGCATCGGTTCCATCAGTCTGACCTCGGTCCTCGGCCGGGGGGGCATGGGTGAGGTCTACGATGGGTTCGACGAGACCCTTCAGCGGAGAGTCGCTGTCAAATCCGTGCGCAGCGACCGCTCGCCGGACCCCAATGCCAAAGCCCGATTTCTCCACGAAGCCCGCGTCCTGTCGAGCCTGCACCACCCCAACATCTGCCTGGTCCACGACTACATCGAGCACGATGGTGACGCCTTTCTGGTGATGGAGCTGATCCGGGGTTCGCGGCTTGATCAGAGCATCAGGGCCGGTCTCGACCGTGGAAGCAAGCTCGACATCGCGATCCAGCTGGCCGAGGCCCTTTCGGTGGCACACGCCCGCGGCATCGTGCACCGCGACCTCAAACCCGAAAACGTCATGCTGACCCGGGACGGGGTCGTCAAGGTGCTCGATTTCGGGATGGCCCGACTCGAAGATCCAACCGATCGTCGCATCAATGTCCCGCCTTCATCGATCCACGATGATGGTGAAGCCATCATCATCGAACCCATCGACACGATCCAGACGACCCACGAGATGCCGGTCGCGACCCCGCCGCGGACCACCGCCGGGACCGTGATCGGGACCCCGGCCTACATGAGCCCCGAGCAGGCCGTCGGTGACGAGATCAGCCCGGCGAGCGATGTCTACTCCTTTGGTCTGATCCTCCAGTATCTCTTCACCGACGAACCCACCTACGAACCGGGGCTCGATACGGTCGAGCTGATCATTCGGGCGGCTCGGGCTCAGAGCCGGAAGGTCGAGGGTCTCAGGGGCGATCTCACGGGCCTCATCCGGAAGATGAAATCGCTGGGTCCCGACGATCGACCGACCGCGGCGGTGGTCGCGCACCGGCTGCGGCGCATCCGTTCGAAACCGGCGCGAAGGTCGCGGCTGGTGATCGCTGCGGCGCTGGTCATCGCGGCTGCCGTGTTTGCCGCGAAGTACACGGTCGATCTGCGTCACGAGCGTCGGCAGGCTCTCGCAGCGCAAGCCGAGGCGGAGACGGCGCGCGACGAGGCCGAGGCCACCAACAGGTTCCTCGTGTCGGTGCTCACGTCGGCTCGACCGGACAAATCCCGCGGTGAAGACATTACGGTCCGCCAGGTGCTCGACACCACCGCCGCGGAGCTGCCGGCGCGCGAAGACCTCGGTCTCTCGACCAAGGCCCGGTACCTGCTGGTCGTCGGCAATGTGTACCTGCATCTCGGTCTGTTCGACCAAGCGCGGTCGGCTCTCACGACGGCCATTGGGATCGCCGATGGGGCCGAAGAAATCGAGGCGAAGTTCGATGTCCAGATTCGTTTGGATCTTGGGAGGGTGGAAGAGCGCGCCGGGAGCCTCGATGCGGCGCGAGCTCACTACCAACGCGCAGCCGAGATTGTCGAGGAGCGGATGCCTGAAAACCGGCAGGCGCGTGCCGTCGCGCTGAGCAGTCTTGGCAATGCTCAGTCGGCCGCCGGTGATCTCGACGGGGCGCGGGTTTCATACTCCGAGGGACTGGCGCTGATACGCCAGGTGAAAGAGCCCGGGGACCCGCAGATCGGGATGATGCTCGGTAACCTCGCGATCATCATGTCGGACCAGGGCGACTGTGAAGGGTCGATCGAGGCCAACACCGAAGCGTTGGCGATCTTCGAGGCCGCGCTGGGGGATGACCATCCTTTCGTCGCCAACATCCTCAACAATATGGGGAATTGCCAGGAGGTCCTGGGTCGCATGGATGAAGCTTACAGCTCCGCGGCCCGCGCGGTGGAGATCCGCCTGAAGGTGCTCGGGCCCGAGCACCCCGACACCGCGCAGAGCATGGGCTTCCTGGGCGCGCTCGAAGCGGCGCGGGGGCGATTCGACGAGGCCGACAGACTTTTCGAGCGTGTGACCCCAGTGATCCTGGCGGCGTACGGCAACCATCACCCCGAGTACGTCCATCTGCAGCTCGCAAAGGTTGATCTAGCGCTTCAACGAGATGACCTGGCGACTGCCGAGAAACTGGCTCGCGACGCCAATCGCACGGCAGCCGAGTTTGAGGGGTTCGACCCGGTGGTGCGTGGTGCGCAGGGATATCTGATCGATGTCCTGCTGACCAAGGGCGCTCCCGAGGAGGCGCTCGAGGCCGCCGCGGACGGCCTCGACCACCGGATCTCCCGGCTCGGACCCGACAACGAGCTTGTCGGCGAGAGCTGGGTTCTCGTCGCCCGCGCCCGGTGGGCAACAGGGGATCGAGACGGCGCGCGGGCCGCGCTCGATGAATCTCTTCGGCTCGGGTGGTCCCTCGACCGGGTCATCGAGCCCGACGATCTCGCGGCCTTGGCTCGCGAGATCGTGGTCGATTGATGAGGGTGCCACCCTTAGGATTCGCAAGGGTGCCACTGATCACAACCTAGCTACGTGCTCGATGGTCTGAGTTGTGAGGTTGTGATCAGTGGCACCCATAAATGGCCCCCATCGGTCGGAAGCACCCGAGCGGCGCCCATCCGGCAATGTGGTCAGTTCGGAGGGTCGTGCTGATCTGAATGTGCGATGATCCCGAGGTGTTCTCCAGTCCTCGGCGTCGCGTCGAATGGACAGGGGCCCACAACCGCTGAGAAGAAAGGAGCAGCAAACTGACCGATCGTTATAACGACCTGACCGAAGAGGAAGCCCGCGTCATCCTGCACAAAGGTGCCGAGCTTCCAGGCTCGGGCGAATACGACGATCACGAAAAGACCAGTAATCCTGGCCCGGCCGTCGAACCGAACGCGGAGCCGCCCGTTGCCGAGGCCCCCGCTCCGGCGTCGATGGTCGATGGTGAGGAGCACCTCGTTGATCCGCGCTCGGTAAAGGTGGCCCGCGTCATCGGGCTCTCGGTCACATCCCTCATCGCGATGGCTCCGCTGATCATCATCACCATCGTTCTTGTCGCGGGCGGCATTCCGGGCGTGGTCTATCTCGCACTGCTCGGGGGCTGGCTGGTGCTCTCGGCGTCGGCTTTGTCGATCGCCTTCGCGTGGCCCGCGGTGCGCCACAAGCGCTTGCGCTACCTGGTAGACGAGGGCGGGCTGCGCATTCGCCGCGGTGTCTTCTGGCGTTCGGTGATCTGGATTCCGATCTCGCGGGTCCAGCACACCGACTTCACCCAGGGGCCCGTGCAGCGACAATTCGATCTGGCCACGCTCACGGTGCACACCGCCGGTACCGCGGGTGCGTCGATTTCCCTGGCGGGACTCGAGCACACTGTCGCTGCTCGTCTGTGCGATCACCTCCGGCCCGACCGCGCCACCGATGCAGACTGAGGCTCGACGGCTGAACAGATGGTCGTGGCCATTTATCGCCGCGGGCACGATCAGGGCGTTGCTCATCCCGGTGGTCGGCGCCGTCGTCGCCTCGCGTGGTGTCCTACTGGCGCACCTGGAGTTCCTGTCGCTGTTCTTGATCGTGCCGGTCCTTGGGTATGCGTTCATCAGGCAGAAGGTATATAGCTATCGATTCACACGGGATGAACTGGTGGTGCGCGACGGGTTGCTGACCAAGAACGTACGGCACATCTCGTTTGAACGGATCCACAACGTCGCGCTGGTGCGCAATCCGATCCATCGCTTGCTGGGGGTGACCACGGCACGGATTGAAACCGCCGCCGGTGGCAAGCCCGAAGCGCTGCTGCGGGTGTTGTCGCTGGAGGCGGCCGACGAACTCAGGCGCTTCACGCTGGGCGAGGAACGGCAGGACAACGCGACCGATTCACCCGCTGATCGAGCGGCGGACAACCTGTTGCTGCAGGTGCCGGACCGCGAACTCGTGCGCTTGGGCCTGATCAGCAACCGAGGGTTCATTGTGGTCGCGGCGGTGATGGGCGTGTTCTCGCAGATGAACTGGTGGGATCAGGATTGGGTCAAGGATCGGGACTGGTTGGGCATCTACGAAGGTCTCCGCACCAAGGCGCCCGATTGGGCGGCCTTGCTGTTCGATTCGGGGTCGTTGGCCGGTAGAGTATTTCTGGGTCTGGTCTTGATCGCGATCTTCCTCGTTCTCCTCCGATTGCTCTCCATCGCATGGTACCTGGTGCGCTACTGGGGCTTCACGCTGAGGCAGACCGACGAGGACCTTCTGGCTGAGTACGGCCTGCTGACCAAGGTCTCGTCGCTGATTCCGGTGCACCGGATCCAGCTCGTGACGGTCAGCTCCACGTTGCTGCATCGCTGCTTCAACCGCACATCGATCGACGTCGAGACGGCCGGCGCCTCCACGGCCGATTCCGACTTGAGCGGCCAACTGGCGGCCTCCGGTGTCAACACCACGCGCCAGTGGCTGGCGCCGATTGTCGAAACCGGTCGGGCTGCCGGTTTTGTTCACCGGGTGCTCCCCGACGTCGATATCGAAGCGGTCGAATGGAAGCCGATCGAGGCGCGAGCGGCGCTGCGGATCGTCAAGAGAGTGGCGATCGTCGTCACGCCGATCACGATCATCCTCGCATCGGTGCTCACGTTTTCTCCGATACCGCTGAGTGGGTGGCACGCACTGTGGCTGCCGTCGGTCGTGTTGCCGTTGTCCTGGCTGATCAGCCGCCGGTGGGTGTGCCGTGCCGGCTACGCACTGACCGATCGCGCCGTCTACTTTCGCAGCGGTTGGCTCAGCCGCCGGATCAGCGTGGTGCGTTTCGTCAACATGCAGACCGTCTCGATGCACCAAACACCGTTCGATGTCCGGAAACGGATGGCATCGGTGGCGGTGGACACCGCGGGGGCGGGCGGCGCCGGCCACCGGATCCGGATCCCCTTTCTTGACGTGGACATCGCCGTGTCGATCCTTCAGCGGCTGTACGCAGAGACCCATTCCACCGAGTTTCGATGGTAGGGAGTTGGTCAACTTCCTAAGTTCCTAAAGCCCGGCACCAAAACCACATCAATGCGACCATGTCGGTTGAACGTCCGTTGGAAATTCCGGTGTGGGCAGTGATATCGATCGCACCGCGCCAGACCAACCCAAAGTGCGCCGCGCCTCGCGCACCGACTTGGAACAGTTCTTCGACGTCATCGAAGTCGATAGTCGTTCGGCGATTCGGTTCACAGCGTGCCCATGTCCAAGTCGCCAGGTTGTCGGTGTGGTCGTGTTGTGCGCCGGTATCTTCCGAGGAGCTCAGGATCTGGGCGATCGCCACAAGAAGAGCAGTCAAGCAAACAAGCGACAAACTGGCGAATTTGGTCTTGGTCGGCATTTCGACTCTCCGAGATTGGCTTGGATCCCGTCTCTGAAACTGGCTCACCAATGATCATTCTTCTCAAATCTCCGCCCATTGTATTCCGGTTGAGAGGCGCACGATTGTATTGAATGACACATGATTGTTAAAGATAAGGAAGACAGAAGAGTGCCAGGTTCGCACATTCATACATTCGGCGAGTGGGTTGATCGAGAATGTGCGAATGCATGAACCTGGCAATTCGATTTTCAAATCCGTCGGCCGCCTATCTGGCAGATACAGGATGCACGGAGGTGCTGGTTCACACTTGGTCGGGCGACCCGAGCGGGTACTTCCACTACCGCACATATCATGATCCCGACGGAGTCGCTCCGTGGGCTGGATTTGACGTAGGCGCTATCGCCGCATTCCAGATTCTGGCCTTTGGCTTTGGTGGTCGCGAGATTCCCACAGCAGGACCCTTGGGTGGTTGGGATCGGCGCGTTCCCTGCGAAGCAAACGGTGATTTAGGGGGTTGGTGATTGTGGTACGTTCAGGGTGGGTGAGTGGAATTTCCTATCCGTTCGCACGATCAACCCCTCAACGTCATTGTGGATTCAACTGGAGGCTGCGATGCGATTGAACATGCTCTGGATTCCGGTGGTGTTGAGTGTTCTGGGCTGTTCGGGTCCGTCGTTGCCAAGCGAATCGCTCGAATCTCAAAGGTGTGATTCTCGGGACTTCATCGATTGGGTAACCGATCAAGCCATCGAAATCGACGATCTGAACCCTTCGAGCGAATCAGGGTACGAGACGGCGATTCGAAATGCGGTGGGCCAGGCTCGTGTTGTCGGCCTCGGTGAGAGCCGTCACGACACCCGTGAACAACTGCTTCTGAAGGGAGGCATGGTTCGATTCTTGGTCGAAAAGATGGGATTTCGCGCCTTGATTCTCGAGGAAAGCGTTCCGCACGCAATCGCGCTTGATGACTATGTTTCGACTGGAGAAGGGGACCTTCGAAGCATCATGAATCGCCTGGCTGGCTGGTATCTCTGGGATACGGAGGAGATGTATGAGCTGGTGTCATGGATCCGGAGCTTCAATGAGGGACGCGATCCAGACGATCAGGTTCGCGTTTTTGGAGTGGATATTACCGCGCCCGCCCTCGGTGTCGAAGGTGTTTTGGGCTTTCTCCGGGCCGCCGGGGTCGATCTTGAGACGAACGAGGGGAACCTCGGCCTCGAGCTTCAAGCGGGCGATTTCTGGCCGACCACGTGGCAACGGTACTCGACACTGTCGGACGGGCGGAAAGCGGCCCTCGCAGAGCAGTACAACGCTTTGATCGACGTTGTTGATCAGCATCGACATCTTCTGACGACTCGGTCATCCGAACGTGAGTACGAAAGATATCGGTGGTTTGCGGAGGTTGGACGCCTGGGTCACCAGATGTTCTCGACTTCCGATCGGGCCCGAGGCGGGGCAATCCGTGAACATGGAATGGCTCAGACCCTTCTGTGGATCCTGGAAAACGAGATGGCAGAGCATAGAGCTATCCTTTGGGCGCACAATCTTCACGTGGCCAAAGGTATGTTTCGCATGCCAGGTTTGGTTGAAGGTGATCTCGAGCCGATGGGGGTGGAGCTCGCGCGAGAGCTCGGTGATTCCTATGTTGCGATCGGTGGCTCCTTCGGCTCAGGGTCGTATCCTCACGACCTCCCTCCTGGAGAACGGTCGTTCGAAGTGATGGCCGAAAGCACCATAGACGGAGCTTTGGCGGGAGTGACCATGCCGATCTATATGGTCGATCTTCGAAAAGCGGCGCAAGACATCGCCGCGACAACGTGGTTACAGGAGGAGCGTGAGTGGAGGGCACAAGATTTGAATGCGGTGATGGTTCCGGGCGAGGCGTTCGATCTCGTGTACTTCGTGAGGGAAATCTCGCGTTCCCTACCGACGCCATCGGCGCTCGAGCGCTTTCAGGAGCTTCAACGGCAACAATAGTAGTTGCCCACACTACGGTGCCACGTACCGCATTGGTGGTTTGTCGGTTTTGCGGTCGGAGATCGCGTGGTCGAGGGTGTCGAGACGAAGACTGAAATTTCCGTCGTCGCGTTCCCTCTGCAGTCCGGTGTTGAGCCATCGGGTGACCGATCGACGAACTCATCAAACGTCAACTCTCTGCGATCCTCGGCGAGAGATTGGCTGTCAAATGCCCGCGCATTGGGGTTCTCGCGAACGTTTGCGAAGGACTTCGATGAATTCGATGGTCTCTTCGTCACAGTCAAACACGAACTCGCCGTGGGCAACACGGCAGTAGACATGATACGTCGCAAGGGGAACAAAAAGGAGGGGATGTCTCGGCATAGGATTCCTCCTATGCGCGAACGGGACGCCCCGATCCTACCTACTCGCCGTCACAATGCAACAATGCTATGAATGCTAAGGGTGGCACCCATGGAAGGGGTGCCTGGGGGAGGAGGGATCGTGCTGAGTACCGTTGCGTTCAAGACCTTCATCTGGGTGTGCTCGCGCGTTCCTCTTGGTTTGGCGTGGCTCTTCTCGTGGACGTTGGCGTGGATGTGGTGGACCGTGATTCCGATCCGTAAGGCGACCGCTGTGGACGGCTTTCACACGGTCTTTCCGGAACTGCCCGTGGGTCCAAACCTCCGACGCGAGGTCGCAGAGTTGGTCATGGGGTATTTCGAGCTGTTCCGCGAAGCCCGCAAACCCCGCATCCGGTTGGTCATCGAAAACCCGGAGCTGATCCGGGACCAGCTCGCCACCGGGACCGGGGCGATCCTCGTCGCCGGACACTTCGGATCGTGGGATCTCGTGGGACCCATGGTCGGGCGCGATCTGTCTCTACCGGTCACGGTGGTCGTCAAGAACCCGAAGTGGAAGCCCGCGGCCGACTACATCGAGGGTCTCAGACACACCTTCGGTCTGGGTCTGCTGCCGACCGTTGACTGCTTCGACTACATCATGGAGGAGATCGCCGGTGGGCGCCTGCTGGTCTTTCTCCTCGATCAAAGGTACTTCAAGGGGATCCCGGTCGAGTTCTTCGGACGACCCGCCTGGACCACGCCGGTGGTCGCGATCGCCGCCGAGAGGAACAATGCTCCGGTCTACGGACTGTGCTACTGGCGTCAGGGAATCGGCGAACACCGGGCACGGTTCTCCGGTCCCCTGCCGATGGTGGGAAACATGGAGACCGACACCGAGACCATCCAGCGCTTCTACGAGGAGACGATTCGAGAGCGGCCCTATAGCTGGCTGTGGTTGCACGACCGGTGGAGAAAGCCGTAACGATTCGCTCGATAGGTGAGATAGATAGATCGGTGCCACCCTTAACATTCATAGCACTCTCTATAGAGGCACCCATCCAGCTTTCATCGCGGGGCAACAATGGTGCATTCTGAACGTGGCACCCATCAAGAGTGGCACCAATCAGCCGTCGGCGAAGCCGTCCCCCTCGCGCCCGGCGGCGCGGAGGGTGAGAAACAACAGCACCGTCACGGCAAGTCCGAGGACACTCCAAAGGATGATCTTCTGGGTCGTGTCCGAACCCGCCAGCCGGCTTGAAGCGGCGAAGTCGGAGTTGGCCTCGAGGGGCAGGGCGCCGATCTCGGCGGCGGGAACGGCGAGAATTGTCGGCCGGACCCGCTCGAGTTCGTAGACTGGCGCCTGGTCGTCCGGGTACCCCAGCAGAAGGTCGAACTCGCCCGACTCGGCGGCGATATAGAGATCCGGCACCATGGTCCGGACCTCGACCTTGCCGATGGCCAGGGGCGCGTCGTCGCCGTCGACGACCTCGAGCCGGAATCCGGTCACCCGGGTGTCCGGGACGCTGATGGTGACGGGTCTCGGATCACCGGCACGTCGCACGAACCGCCCGCTGGCGAGCACCCGCTCGCGGTCCTCCTCGAGCAATCCGACGAGGGTGAAGTCGCGGTCGAAATAGGGTGCGGTGGCCTCGATATGCAGCCGGTGGATCGCGAGTGGACCGTCGGGGATTTCGATCTCGTAAGCTGACACCCGGTCGTCCACCTCGTGGTCCGTGATCTCCACCGGAATTACGATCGATGATGCCGCGCTTTGTAGGAGATAGGCCCACTGCCGGCCTTCGCGATCGACGATCCGCAGGTCCGCGAGATCGGGGCGCGCGACGGCGAGATCCGCGGGCTCGAGCCGCAGCCGCGCCAGCCCCTCGGGCGACGGCGCCACATGGAGACGGCGGCGGTGGGAGTAGGGCCGCGGATCGAGCTCGGCCCCCGGGTGGATCGCGAAGGCAAGCACCGGGGCCGGATTGTAGCTCGGGTTGCGTTCGAGCTTGCCGAGGGTGGCGATGGCGGCCCGGGCGGGATCGAGGATGGTCAGGGCCGTCCCGACGACCTCTCCGGTTGCCGGAACGAGGCGGTCGGGGTCGAGAGCGGCGAGGTCGTAGTGCGGCCGGCGAGCGCGGCCGCCACCGAAATACAAGGTTGCTCGTGTCGCGTTGGCGGGCGGCGAGAAGACGAGCACGGGCCGTGGCATCGCTGTGGTGACCGCGATCCTCTCGAGCGGTGGGCTGTCCTGGTTGTCGATGACGAGCCGCAGCCGGTCGCCGCGAGGCGTTCGGAGCGGGATCTCGAGGAACTCCACGGGCGCGATGGCCGCCACGCGAAGCACTGCGGAGGCGCCCAGCGGCTCAGGGTCGGCGCCCGGCCCCTCGTCCCACACCGTCACCGAGCGGTGAAAAGTATCGGTGGCCGTGGAGATGCTCAGCCGGCGGGGGACGAGACCGCGCGGCCGTTCGACGACCACCTCTGTGGACCGGCCGAGATCGCGGACGTCGAGCACCCGGAGGTCGACAGTCGACCTGCCAATCCCGGGCAGGAACCGGCTCGCCTCGAGCTCGAACCGGGGTTCGAGATATCCGAGGTCCTGGCACTCGAGCACCACCCGGAGTCGAACCGCCCCTCGGTTCGGTAGGGTGAAACGGAGCCTCTCGGCCTCCGTCGTGGGCAGTCTGAAGACCGAGCCGCCGGTGACCACCGGTGTGCGGTTGCCGTGGGTATCGATGGCTGTGATGTCGAGCTTGCCCACGAATTCCCGGGTCGCGATCGTGAAGACGAGGTCCCAGGCCGGGACATCGGCCGGCACCGCAGGGATCTCGAGGACGAACGACTCGCGGTAGATGCTGACACGCTTCACATCCTCGCGCGAACGCGTGGCATCGACCACCTCCGGCGCAACGCCGTAGCGCACCCGAGTCACAATTCCGGACCCCTCAGGGGTGTCGACCACGTAGGGGATCTCGGCGCCGTCGGCGGCCAGGATCCGGAGATCGGCCAGGTCCGGGCGACAGGCGCGCAACACCTCTGGGGGCAGCTCGAGCCGGGTGAGGCCTGATCCCTCGGATTCGACGGGTGCGCGCATCGGGAACAGAGTGGTCAGGGCTTCGGGCTCGGCCATCGCGAGGGCCGGCAGCGCGATCACGATGATGAGGGCGAGCTTCTTCATCCGTCATCCTCCGGAACCGTCCTGAAGACAAAGCGTTGGTAGATCAGGGAGACGGTGATGAGCGACAGCGCGAGACCTACCAGCGAGGCCACGCGATAGAGATCCTCGAGTTCGCCGAGGTCGTGGAGAAAGACCTTGCCAAGGGTGAGTACGAGGATGCCCAGACTGAGCCAGCGCAGCGAGCCGCTCTGCGACCGGACTCCGATGCCGAGCAGGATCAGCGCATACAGCGCCCACGCCACCGAGGTGGTGGTGTCGCGCGCCGGCATTCGCTGGAAGCTGAGCACGAGCTCGGATCCGGTGGCGAAGTAGTCCGCGATGGTGAGGTTGATCCAGGCAAAGACGACCCCCACCGCGGCCAGACCGCAGCACGAGGCCCAGATCGGTTTCTCGACGGGGTAGAGCTGCGCCTCCCGGGGGGTGAGCCGGTCGACCTCGCGCGGGCGCAACATCAGGTGCGACCAGACCAGTGCGGCAGCGGGGACGAGATAGGTGTAGGCCAGCCAGTTCACCACCGGCGCCCCCGACCGGATGTGATAGTCGAGCACCCAGGGGTTGGCGACCAGCCGGGCGGTGGCCGCGCCGAGCAGCGCGAGACCGAAATACTTGAGTCCCGGGTGGTCGAGCCGGACCCAGAGCGCGAGGATAGCGAGTCCGTTGAGGGCCCACCCGATGGTGATCCACTCGTTCTCGAGCTGGAGAGGGATGGCGACCGATACGAGGCTGACCACCACCGCCAGGTGCCAGACGATCATCGAACGGCGGCCGGCGTCCTCCGTGGACAACCTCGTTCGGGCCCACAACGCGGCCGCCAGCGCCACCCCTGCGAGACCCACCGGCAGCACTCCGATGGCGTCGTCTCCGAAGACTCCGTCAAATGTGTAATAGAGCACCGGGAACCAGAGTGGTCCGGCCATTGACGAACCCCACCAGGCCGCGCGGCTGTTTCGGAACACGGATGAAACGAGCGCCGGCCAGACCGTGAAAAGCACCACCGACACACCCAGGGTCACCAGCTGGGATTCCTGATTTGTGGATCCGGCGTCGGCGCAGACGAGGGTTTCGAAGAAAGCGGTGGTGACTATGGCGGTGAGCAGCAACGGACCCGACTTCAAACGGGTCGCAGCCAGCACGGCCAGGATGCCCAGCAGCAACACGAGGCCGAGGTGGGGGACCGACTCCGGGCGGTGAATCGTGCCACTCGAGAACACTGACGCCATCAGGAACAGCGAGGTGAGGGCGGCGGTCCACTCTGCCCACGGACGCCGGTTCTCCGCTTTGGTGAGCAACGCAAGAATCTGGAACACGATGGCGACGGCGCCGATGAGGGCGAGCCAGACCCACGACTCGGGGGCGCCGGCGTTCCGTCCGTGCTCGTCGGCGGCGATCATCAGACCCACCGCTGGTACGAGCCCCGCCGCGAGCTGTGCCCAGGCCCGTCCCGGCCAGCGGGAGTGAAGAATCAACAGGGTGCTGAGGACGAACCATGCCGAGATCCAGGGGACGGCATGGAAACCGTCGCACCGGGGAACGGCCAGCGCCAGCAGCACCGAAAAACCGAGTGCGGAGACCAGAGCAGAGATCCCGAGGCCGCGCCCCTCCCGGCGATCGCGACGAAGTTCCGCGGTCACGGTGAAGAGTGCCGCCATGGCTACGCAGAGCGGCACGATCTGCCAGGCCAGCGACGCCATGACCCGGTGGTTGAGGAACCAGAGCCCCATGACAGCGATGTCGGCCGCCGCAGCGACCGTTGCCGCTCCGGCCTGACCGCCCTTGAGCTCGAGCCAGATGGCTCCGGCGCTCAGGATGAGCAGCAGCCCGCCCAACGGCCAGGGGTTCTCGGCAAGCTGCGCCGTGGTGGCGAAGTGCAGGGCAAAGGCGAACGGGATTGCTACTCCGCCGGCCCGGGTCGCGCGCCACAGCTTCGAGGTTCCGCGTTCACCGCCCGCAAAGAACAAGAATGCGAGACCGAAGACCGCGAGGACGATCACGCCGGTCAGCGCCCGCTCCTCGTCCATTGACGAGAAGACCCAGATCGCCTGGTGGATGGCGGTTCCCGCCAAACTGAGGATCGACAGCGCCGGCCAGCCGCGGGCGCGAGCGAGCCAGAGCAGACCGAGATCGAGCAGCAGGATGTAACCGAAGAGCGCGGCAGGGCTGTCCATCTCCGACGCCACCAGAAGGGGTGCCGCAAAACCGCCCACGAGACCGAGCACCGCGACAAAGAGGGCTCGGCGGCTCACCGCCAGCGCGACGCACACCGCGGTGATGAGGACCATCAGCACGAAGGCGGGAATCGGTCCGATGAGGCCGTAGAGGTTCTGCGCGGCCCAGGTGGCGCCGTAGAGGATGACCACCCCGGCGCCGGCGAGAGCGTTGGCCGCCGCTGACAGGTCGCGTTTGACGAGCCACTCCGAGCTCACGAGACAGACGATCCCGGCGATGACCCCGAATGCCACCCGCATCGTGGGAGAGATGAGCCCGTGCTCGATGGAGTACTGGAAGAAGAGCAGTGAGGCCAGGGCGAGAATGATCCCGCCCGCGGCTGCGGCGCCGCGGACACCGATCCAGCGTTCCCAGTCGATTTTTTCCCGCGGCTCCGCAGGTGGCGCGGAGGAGGGTGGTGCGGGACCTGCCGGCGGCGTGGGCTCGGGTTCGGGGGCCGGCGGAACCGGCGCCGGCTCCAGCATCGGCGGCTCGGCGCCCGCCGGTTGTTGCATCGGTTCCACGACGGGTGGTGTGGCGGTTTCGACCATGGGTGGCGGAGCGGCCGCGGCTGGATGGGGCGCAACCTCCGCTCGCCCTCCCGGGGCCGGAATCTTCCCATCCTCGAGCTCGCACATTCTCCGCTCGAGCTCGCGCAACCGCGTCGCCAGCGGATGGCCGGGATCGATGGTGCTCGACCGCTCCAACCCCTCGATCCTTCGGGAGAGCTTGCGCTGCTTAACCAGGGCGACGATTCCGACGGTGAGGCCGGCCAGGATGATCCCGGGTATGACGACCACGATGAGGAAGATGAGAAATTCTTCCATCAGCCGCTCCTTGTCGATGTCCGATTCGGATCGAGAAGCAGACGCCCCACTCGATCCAACAGACGGGCGCGATCCTCCGAGTTCAGAAGATCGAGATCCCGACCTATGTTGATGATCGTTCCGAGCGCCACTGCAGCCCACGCCGCATCGTCGGCCTCGACGGGGTAGATGTCGGCGGACGGCGCCCTTCGGCGGTGTTCCACGATGCGTTCTTCGATCCAACTATGGAAACTGCGGTAGGAGGTGCGCAGGGCCTCACGGATCTCAGGATCGTCGAACTCGTTCAGTCCCGCGAAGAGAATGCGGTAGAGACCGAGCTCGCCATGGTGCTCGGCTTCGTACGCCATGACCTGTTCGGCGGGACTGGCAGCTCCCGCTGTGGAGGTCTTCTCGGCCCAGATTTTCGTGGAGATGTCGAAGACGTGGCTGATGGCTGCAAGGAACATTGCCTTTTTGTCGGGCCATAGACGATAGAGGATCGTCTCCTGTACGCCGCATCGGTGAGCCAGCTGCGCGGTGGTGGCCCGCCGATATCCGAGCTCCGCAAAGGTGCCGGCGACGATCGGCAAGAGATCGGCGCGGCGTTCGTTGCTGCGATCGGTTCTGGGCACGGTAGGTGGTCTCCTTTTGTTAGTGTTCACTTACAGAATATGTCACGCAGTCGATTTGTCAAGGCTTCATCGCAGCGTGGAAGTGTGTACGTGGCGTGTGCCGAGCAAAGCTCGGGGAAGGGGAAGGAGATATTCAGAAACCTACCGAACAGATCCTGCGGGTCGAGTCCCGTCCGGCCTAGGGTGGCCACCAGCCGATGCGGGAATTCTGCAAGTCCGGATCCGTGGGGGGCCCGGGCGGGCAACCGCCCGGGTCTACCCGACACCCGTCCGGGCCTTCCGCTGGTACGCCGAGCTGACGGCGCTGGGTGGGATCTTCGCCGATGACTTCGAGACCGGCGACTTGGGCGCGTGGACGGAGGTGGCGCCCTAGGACGGGGGAGGGGAGCACCCATGCCCCCGCCGCGCCGCGAGCCGCCACCGGGTGATCGCCGGAGGCCCTATGTCCGGCCCGAGATCCGCTCGGTGAAGATCACCTGCGTCGGCGGTCCGCTGCCCTCGCCCCCGCCGCCGCCCTATCCATGGATCCCGCCGAAGAAAAGTGGGTGAGGTCGATCGCAGATGCGGTCGAAGTGCTTCTGACCTGACGGGTGTCGGATGGAAGAATCGCTATCATGACGTCATGAAGGCTCCTCAGTGGCTCAAAAAGGTCACGACTCCGGACGGTGGAGAGCTGCTCCTTGTTGAACACGGTGGCGTTTTCACTATCCGCGTCAACGGTCGAGAACTCATGTCAAGCCGGTCATTCACATCCGAGAAAACGATCGCCACCCTTGGTTGTGCAGAGATACAAGACACGCGTCGTCCTCGTGTCCTGGTTGGCGGCCTTGGCCTGGGTTTCACCTTGCGGGCGACCTTGGACGCCCTGCAGCCGGATGCCGAGGTGGTTGTGGCCGAGGTTTTTCCCGCAGTCGTTGAGTGGAATCGAACATACTTGGCGAGATTTGCCGATGCGCCGGCTGACGACCCGCGGGTAACGGTCTTCTTGGGCGATGTGGCAAAAATGATCAGATTGGCCCCCAAGAATCCATTTAACCTCATCATTCTCGATGTTGACAACGGGCCCGAGAGCTTCACGATCGACCGCAATGAGAAGCTTTACGGTCAGCCGGGCATCCGGCGTCTGCGATCTGCGTTGGTCGACAACGGCACCCTCGCGGTGTGGTCGGCACACTCCGATCCGCCTTTTGAGCGACGTCTCGAGAAGGCCGGGTTCTCAGTTCAAACCGAAAAGGTGCATGCCTGCGACGGAAAAGGACCTCGCCATACGATCTTTCTCGCTCGGAGATCCTGAGGATAGGTGCCACCCATCTGATTGTGCATTCTGAACGTGGCACCCATCTATAAAGGCACCCATCATGAATGCTATGGCTGGTGCCAATGTAGAATGGCTGCGTCAGCAATAAAGGCGAAAAGCAGGAAGTAAAGCAGCGGATCGAGGTCCGCTGCCGCGCTACAGATGCCGTCGAAGCACCGGATTCCGGAGTCACCATGGATGATCTACGACCACTGGCCTGCCCGACTTGTCTGAGTCCATTCCAGGACTCTCGCAAGACCGACGATCTCTGCTGCGATACGTGTGGGGCGATCTATCCGATCGTCGCCGGTCTTCCCATCCTTCACTGCCATCCCCACTCACTCCTCGGGGTATGGACGAAGGAGATCGGGCGCCTCGGTGCCGAGCTGAGGGGCGCACAAAGACAATTCGCCTTACAACGAGGTGCGTTCCCGGTTCCGGTGCAAGAACGCGGCGAGCGCGTTCTCGAGGCCCGGCTGAGGAATCAGCAACTCGTTGAGGACGTCTGGCAGCCGGTGACGGACTACCTGGATCGCATCGGGCACCGCCCGGACCTGATGGACGGTGTACTGAACCTCCAGAGCGGATGGTCCGTCGAGGGGATGCTGCCCTATTTCCTCCAGGATTGGGGGGAAGAGGACGTTCTCCACCGTCTGACCGCCCTTTCGACGGACGCCATGGCTCGCTACCTGGATGCTCCACCCGTTGCCGCGGTACTGGGATGTGGCGCCGGGGGGTTGCTGCATCGCCTTGCGCCGTCGTGCGACCGGGTATTCGGTCTCGACCTGGCGCTGCCCATCCTGCTGTTGGCAGGCAAGGTCCTGGAGGGCGACTCCCTCGGCTACGTCCACGCCAGCTCCGCCGATGCCGCGGACTTTGCATCCGTCGAGATCCACGGCCCGACACAAAAAGCCGACAACCTCATGCTGCTCGGCGGTGACGTCAATATCCTTCCCTTCGCTTCCGGGCAGCTCTCGGTCGTCACGACTCAGTTCCTGCTCGACATCGTTTCAGACAGTGTGCATCTCGCGACCGAAGTCAATCGAGTGCTCTGTGACGGCGGCATCTGGATCAATTTCGGCCCCCCCTTCAAGATTCACGGCGATCCACCCATGTACCGGTCGCGCAATCAGGAAGACACCCCATCCTTCCTCGAGGACAGGGGATTCGAAGTCCTGGAGATTTCGCGCGAGCGCTTTCCGTTTCTCGACAGTGAAGGACAGGTTGAGTGGTCGCAGCGCGTCGAGCTCGCCCCCCTGTTCTTCGTAGCCCGCAAGAGAGAAACGAGGTCGAGCCGGGAGGAGCAGTTTGCCGCCTACTTCGGTCATCACGATCGGTCGATCCTGGAAATCAGACCTCGGCTCAATACGGCACGGAGCATCGGCCTTTTGAAGGGCAGGACATTCACCCGAGGGATGGCGACGCAGGATTCATGGCAGATTCTCATCGAAGGGGCCCGCCCCAGACCACTACCCCCCGCCGTCGCTGGTATCTACAACGGCCTGTTGGCAGCCATGAAGAACGAGACGACCCTGGGTGAGATCATCGATCGCTTTGCTCGGTCGGCTCGCCTCGGTGAAGCCGGAATGGTGAAGCTGTTTCGAGTCCTCAGTCACGCCGGTCTCGCGGACCTGGCTGGAGATCGGTCACCCACCCCAGTGACCTCAATCAGGATCAGCAGCCGGCCGAAGTGACCGCCGATACACTACGGTGCCACGTACCGCATTGATGCATGAATGCTAAGGTGCACCGATCATGCTCTTGGGATCCCTCTAAGGTACCGACGCGCTCCAAGAATGGGTGTCTCCGAGCTCGAACCCGTCGGAGAATATTCGGTCAAACAGAAGCACGAAGTCGACTCCGGGTGTCGTCGCAGTTCCGGTCACCAACACAGGCGTTCCACTGGTGATCTGGCAGTCGCCATTCGGGCACGGGATATCGTCGTAGAGCTCGTCGATATAGGTCGTCAGCATGTTCGTCCTCACGAAATAGACACCGGGTGTCAACCCCCCGTTCGAACTGTAGGCGCCCCCTGAGTCGGTATACGCATCGGTGACCAGCCGGCCTTGGGCATCGTAGAATAAGACCCGCCCGACCGGATCGACGGGTGCGGGTGACTCGGCAACGACGGCGCCGGATATGACGCCGCCGAACCTGAGCTCGAGATCGATACCGGAGGTGGTCAACGCCGGCGCGACCGCAAAGGGCAAGCCGTCGGCCGGGTTGCATCCCCCGAGGCATGGAACATCGTCATAGACTTCGTTGATGTGGTGGGTGTTGTTGGTCGTGAGCGCGTAGTAGGCATCGAGAGGTATTGCGGGCTTCGTTAGATAGCTCCCGTCGGCAGCGGTTCTCGATGTCGATGCGAAGATCCCTCTCGCCGAGATGATGTCAACCAGGACATCTTTTAACGGCTGACCCGAATCCTCGTCGGTGATGGTCCCGGACACGTTCCCTCCTTCCTCGAGGGTGAAGTCGATGCCCTCGGTCGCCACTCCGGCGACCACTGCGATGGGTTCTCCCGAGAAGACATCGAGGTTCATCGAATACCAGATCCCGTCGTACAGCTCTTCGAGGTACCCTTCGAAATGTTGGGCGACCGCAAAGTACCTTCCCGACGGCAGCCCCTCCGTCGAAGCATAGACGCCACCCAGGCCTGGAGACGTCGTTGTGGTGTTGCCGCGCTCGTCGTGGATCTCGATGAATCCGCTTTCAAGGGGTGTTCCGCCTGCGGCCTCGGTGACCGTTCCCGCCACCTGACCACCTAGATCGAGCACGAACTCGATTCCGGAAGTCATCGCGCCGCTGCTCACCATGATCGGTGTTCCGGCGGTGACCGCGCAGTCGCCCAACGGACACTGTCGGCTGTCATAGAGTTCATCCAACCAACCATCCGAATTGTAAGAGGTGGCGAAATACGCTCCTGGAGGAAAACCTGCGGACGTCGACCACGATCCGTCCGGGTTGACCCACCCCTCGCCGCAGTGGCGTCCGGTGGCGCACCACAGAGTCACCAGCGCAAAATCAACGGGCGACGCGTCCGCGTAGTGGAGGGTGCCGGAGATCCCCCCACCGGGATCGAGAGCGAAGTCGATCCCGGTCGTCGCGGCGCCCAGAGTCACGGAGATCGGGTGGCCATCGGACGGCTCGCACCATCCAAAGCAGATGAGATCGTCGTAGAGTTCGTCCACGTATCCCGATGCGAAGTCGGTGCGAGCGAAGTAGACCCCGGAAGGCAGCCCCGCGACCACGTACCTACCGTCTGCGTTTGTCAATCCGCCATTCAGGCCATGCCCGGCCTCGGTATAGCCGCTGATGGTGACTCCCTCCAATAGCTGCCCGGACACCGCATCCCTCACGATTCCCTCAATCGTGCCGCCGACATCGAGGACGAAGTTGATACCGTTTGTGGCCGCGCCGCTGGTCACCGGAATCGGTGTGCCGGTTGTCAGGCCGCAATTGATGCAAGCGATGTCGTCCCAGATTTCGGAGACGTGAATGTCGTCAAAGGCAGCAACGAAGTGGTCGCCGGTGTCGAGGACGGTCCCCGACGTGAAGGCGCCGTCGGCATCTGTGGTCGTGGAGATCATGTAGGTCTCGGCCGCGTCTCTTATCAGAATCTCGACGTCCGCGATCAGGCTCCCCGACCCTGCCTCAGCAACTCTGCCGGTGATCTCGCCAGATCCCCGCGGCATCTCCCCTGCCAATGGGAGAACCAGGTTGCCGGCATGACGGGCGATGAGCCTCACGAGCCCGTGATGAAGGCTTGCCGGCGTGGTCGCAGGGCTTCGCGAGGGATTGGCCGTCTCGCCGAGACCGGTCCTTCGGAGACCCTGGCGCGCCACAGACAGCTCCATCTCGATGCGATCCAAATCCCTTGCCATCGAGTCAGAAAGCTGGAGATCGCCGTGATCGACCGCCTGGCGCGTCGCTCGGAGCAATCGTTGGGTGCGCCACAGCCAGCTGGCGTCGGATTCGAGACCGTTCGAATCGATCGATGACCCAGTGTCCGCGCCGGCGACCGCCGGCAGCAGCAACAGGGCCAAGAGACTGACTTGCAGGAGACGAAAACCCATGGCGGCCTCCAGTCCGAGGTTAGGTGCGACACGGCCAGTATCACTTTTGTGATGAATTTTGCGACTCAAGTATGAGGGAGATGAAATGTCAGGTCAAGTTGCCGAGAGGTGATACCCATCCGTACCAGGTGAAACAAAGTAGCGGCGGACAGAACGCAACCAACGGGCGGCATCCTTACTCTGTTAACTTTGTTTCACCTGGAAGTCCTCTAACAGAAAGTGATGGAAGAGTGCCAGGACCAACGGTATTAACGTTCTTCCGGTTGGAGTGGTTTTTCGGTTGCTTGGTTCGCAGCAAGTTGCTGATCCAGCCTTTCATACGCATCGCTGAAGGCTTCTGACTTTTGACGGAGATCGGCGCCCCAGCTGGCCCATCGACTCACCGCTCCGGGCAACCGTCCGACCAGTGCTGCTAGAGGTTTTGCCGTCAACCCCCAACGCTCGATACCGAGCGCCGCGATGAGATACCGCTGCCAGCTGAGTTCTCGGCCCTTTCCCGCCCCAGCAACGGTCGCCATGGAGATGTCGAGGAGTTGGCAGGACCGTGAAAGGAAATCTCGGGATGCCATCTGCTTCGGTTGAAGATATAGGTTGAACGCCCTATATTAGTGAGAAAGCGTCTGCGTTTCAAAAACTGTGAACCAGGGAGGCTCGTTATGCATCGCGCTGCGCACGCCCTGATTGTGCTTGTCCTGATCTCGACTCCGGCGATTGCTGATCAATGGGAAACCCTGGATCCCTCCACCAGTCCACCGCCTCGGTACGGTCATTCGATGGTGACCCTCGCAGACGGCGTCTATCTTTTCGGAGGCTACCTCTCCACCGGAGCGACCGACGAGATGTGGCGCTGGAATCCCGAAACCGGGAACTGGGAGGAGGTTCCTCAGTCCGGCCAGTGGCCCCCCGCCCGCGCCTACCATGGAGCCGTTCTGTGGGAAGAGGACATGATCATCATGGGCGGATCCCCAGGTACGGGCACGGACCTCGACGACGTCTGGCGCTATCACCCGGGAGAGGGATGGAGCGTGCTGTCCCCCGGCAAGGTCCTGATTTTTCCCAGCACCTGGATCGCCGTTTTCGCGGTTGTCGGATTGGGGATCTTCATTTCGGGTGGCTTCATCCAGGGCTCCATCCTCGGTCGATTGCTTCAGATCTTTCCCTTGTCTGGACTTTTCTCGTTCTTATTTCTACACAACGATCTTCCTCTCCTGCGCCGCTACGGCCAGGTGATGATGGGTTTTTGGATTTCCATCCTGCTCCTGCTGTCGATCATCGGCACACCAGGTAAGGCGGATCCGATGGATTACCCGATTTATGCCTTCGGCGGTGCCGACTCCGATTCGTTTACGGACGACCTGGTGCGAATTGATCCTGCGACCGGCGATGCCGAGCTTGTTGAGGTGACCGGCCCGAAGCCGAGCGCCCGGATCTGGCCGGCCAACGCCGGTTGGGGCGCCACGACCTTCCTGTTCGGAGGTGAAGGTGAAGGCCTCACACGCCTGGCGGACTGCTGGACCTTCGACGCCGAGACTGAGAGCTTCAGCCCCATCACCGACCTTCCGATGCCTCTTTCGGATGCGGCGGCGGCTGTGGTCCCCATGGCGGGTTCGGACAATACAGTCCAGGTGCTGGTCTTCGGCGGCCTGACAGGGCTGTTCGATGCTCAACAGACAACCTACCTCTACACCTCGGATGTTGCCTATCAGCAGCAAACCACTCCGGATGCGGTGATCGCCGCAGCGGCGCGGGCTCAAGGCCTCGGGGTATTCTTCGTGTCCCGTTTCAGCTGGTACAACGCTGGCGACAACGACCTCACCATGGAGCTCGTCTTCACGCCGCGCGGAGGTGGGGCGGACGATCAGCTAACGGCCGACGCGACCCTGGTTGCCGGCGCATTCGAGGAGGTTGAGGACCCTCTGGCAACCTTCTTCGGAATCTCCGACAACGCGGTCGGCAGCGTCCTCGTCACGGTCACCGGGGGTGACCCTGCAAGCCTGATCCTGCACAGCGTGATCATCGCCCGCCAGAATGATGGCAATGAGTACAACCAGTTCTTCCCAGCGACCGCCTACGAAGACGGTCTGACGGCAGGGACCGCGGCGTCCCTCTTCACCACCGAGGACCCTGAGCACAATCGAGTCAATTTTGGGGTCACCGCCCTGGAAGACGGCACAGAGGTTCAGGTCACTCCGGTCAAACCCCTCGGGCAGGCTCTGGCCGATCCTCGCACCTTCATTCTCGATCGCGGCGGGAATGCCCAGATCAACCGCATCCATCGGGCTTTCGGCATCGACGGCATGGCTGACGTGATTCTACAGATGGAGGTCATTTCCGGGCGAGCCACCGGTTACGTGTCCGTGCTTGACGGCACCGGCGGTGATTACGTCGGCACCAGCGATCCGACGACCATCCAGCCGATCGAAATCGGCAGCGAGTCTGTCGTATTGCAGGAGATCGGTCCCGTTCAAGGGCTTAACGAATTCTCGGGTTCCGGCAGCCTGGTCAACTTTGCCGGTGAGAATACCAATGTCCGCGTCGATTTCTACCGCCGAAACCAGGCCGGAGTCGCCGCGACCGCGACCATCCCGGTACCGGCCAACACGATCTTTGGTTATTCCGACATCGTGTCGGAGCTTGTCGGTCTCGACAATGCGGTTGGTACCCTTGTGCTGACCTCGACCACAGGCGGCCGAATCGGCGCGATCGGACGCGAGTACGCGATCCTTCGCGGCGGCGGAGGAACGGTGATCGGCACCGCTGGCCAGCCGATGCCGGGCCTGACTCCTGAGGATCAACTGCGACACGGGCAGACCGCCCACTTCATCGGCCTCAAGCAAGTCACCGGTTCCGGCGGGCCAGAACGGAGCCACATCGCGTTCTTCAATCCCGGCCAAGAGGCGCTGAACTACACGGTCAACGTATTTAATGCGGACGTTCAAGAGGGCACAGTCCAGGGCACCATCGGGGGCCAGACGTTGGTCCAGATCAACAACATCATCCTCGAAGCCAATCCAGAGTCCGACAATCAACCCAAACGCCTCCAGGTGACCGTCAATCGAGGTTGTTACGTGCAGGTGTTTCGAGTCAATCCAAGCGGCGACCCAATCACGATTCCGCCGGTCATTCGGTAAACAACAAATTCGGTGGATTCAGAAGGGTGCCACGGATTACATTGTGACGTCAGAGATGCCACTGCCGGGCGGAGCTTTAAGCATTCACAGCGTTCTTGAATTGTTGCGCGCTGACCTCGAGATCCGACGATCGATGTCGTCGATACGCTCGCGGTAGGATCGATCCTCCACCTGTCTCCTCTCCCACCAGTATTGTGGCTTCTCTTCCTGTCCACAAAACCGGAGGAGGTCCAACGTGGCACCCATCCATCATCCGGTTTTGCCGGATGGAAGAATCGCTATCATGGCGTCATGAAGGCTCCTCAGTGGCTCGACAAGGTCACGACTCCGGACGGTGGAGAGCTGCTCCTTGTTGAACACGGTGGCGTTTTCACTATCCGCGTCAACGGTCGAGAACTCATGTCAAGCCGGTCATTTACATCCGAGAAAACGATCGCCACCCTTGGTTGTGCAGAGATACAAAACACGCGTCGTCCTCGTGTCCTGGTTGGCGGCCTTGGCTTGGGTTTCACCTTGCGGGCGACCTTAGACGCCCTGCATCCGGATGCCGAGGTGGTTGTGGCTGAGGTTTTCCCCGCAGTCGTTCAGTGGAATCGAACATACTTGGCGAAATTTGCCGATGCGCCGGCTGACGACCCGCGGGTAACGGTCTTCTTGGGCGATGTGGCAAAAATGATCAGATTGGCCCCCAGGAACCCATTTGATCTCATCATTCTCGATGTTGACAACGGGCCCGAGAGCTTCACGATCGACCGCAATGAGAAGCTTTACGGTCAGCCGGGCATCCGGCGTCTGCGATCTGCGTTGGTCGACAATGGCACCCTCGCGGTGTGGTCGGCACACTCCGATCCGCCTTTTGAGCTACGTCTCGAGAAGGCCGGGTTCTCAGTTCAAACCGAAAAGGTGCATGCCTGCGACGGAAAAGGACCTCGTCATACGATCTTCCTCGCTCGGAGATCCTGAGGATAGGTGCCACCCTAAGCATTCATGTAATCCGAGAATCGAGGTATGGCGCGTTTCTCCAGGTTTATGTCGCGTCCGTCCATTCCTCTTCTAGCCTCCAGGCGCCATATTGTGATTCGAACGGAGAGGTGCCAGGGTGGTATCACGTTTCGCATCGTTGACGGTACAAACACGGCAGGTTAACTCGTGTTCGTGTTCGGCCGATCACTTCAAGAAGAGATTCCAGAACAGGCGGCATCGTTCGTTCCGTATCTTGAGTGGATCGCACTGCTTCTCATCCTATACTCGCGAATGATCCGGGCGAGAACAGAAAGGGGGGAATTGATGAGAACTCTCAGGGATGTAGCGGCGCTATTCTTCTTCGTTTCAATGATCGGAGGGGCTATTACCGCTCCTTCGGCCGGAGCCGGAGATCTGTCGTTTCAGGTCGGTGATCTCTATGCCCTCCTGAGGAACCACACGTATTCGACGGATGCCATTGTCCGAATCCAACCGGCTGGTGCCGGCTCGTGGTCCGTGTTGAGCGAGTTTCCGACCGGGGTCTGGCCCACCACGTTTACATACGACGCCCACCGAGGTCGGCTGATCTATGTGTACAGCGCGGCGGTGCACGAGATTCGGGCCATGGATGCTGACGGTTCGCACACCGTATTGGTGCCCGGTTGGCGACCGGATCAGCTCGCCGCGAGGGGCGACGGAATTCTCTATATCTTTGAAGACGATACGGCAGCGATCGGTTTCCATTATCTCGATGCCTCTGATGTGCTCCACGATCTTCTCGATGAAACGGGGACGGCGCGTTTCGACCTCGGCCCGAGTGCACGCTTGGACGAGATGATCTACGATCCCGGTACTAACTCCTTGATCGGATTCGTCGGGGACTTCACGGGGATCGGGATCCTGGAATGTCCGGCGAGCCAGGCATCCTGCGCCGTGCGGATTCCGTTAAACGCTGCGGGGACGCAGGTCGCTGGACCCGTGGTTGCGACTTCGGCGGAAATCTCCATCTCATTCGAGCGCCCTGTAGGCTCCGGCTACGTTCCGGGGGGCGGGATCCTCTGGGTGGTCGATACGAATTCGAATGACCAGGAACCCCGGCTGCAGCTCCTTGACCCGTCAACCATGGTGACCGTCCCCTATGCTTCGCCCGGTTTCTACATCGGGGCCGCCGGCATCGGAGGGGGGACCTACAGCGCGGTTCGGGACCAGGGTGTGACCCTGAATCCTCGCGATGAGAACCTGAGGGCATGGAGTCTTGGCGAGACCGGCGAAGGTACGCAATTTGCCTTCGGCGCGACCACGGAGATCGCGTATGGCCGCTTGGTAGAAATCCCCATAGGCCCCGGCGGCATCTTCGCCGATGGATTCGAGTCCGGTGACACCCTGGAGTGGTCGTACACCACGCCGCAGGCGCCGAGCGCCAAGGAGATCACCGCCTTCAGCTTCCTGGCCTCTGACAATGTGGCACTGGCCGTGGACGTCGCGGCTGCCATCAACGGAACAGCGATCACCGCCACCGTGCCCGGTGGAACCGACGTGAGCGCGCTGGTCGCGAGCTTCTCGACCACCGGTGCTTCGGTGCGCGTCGGGGCGACCACTCAGGTCAGCGGTGTCACCCCCAACGACTTCAGCTCGCTGGTCACCTACACCGTGGTCGCCACAGACGCCTCCACCCAGGACTATACGGTCACCGTGACCGA
>Ga0164313_10000235_pt1 | contig 41160 bp, 37 predicted proteins | sample GuaBasSedimGuay4_FD_113735 | JGI IMG/M metagenome (GOLD analysis project Ga0164313, IMG submission 113735) | Subseafloor sediment microbial communities from Guaymas Basin, Gulf of California, Mexico - Guay4, Core 4569-4, 0-3 cm | ecosystem: Environmental > Aquatic > Marine > Hydrothermal vents...
CAACACGATGGTGTCTGAACCAAGAGCCGCTGCCGAGCTACCCGCCCTGGTAAAACCGGCCAGGGCTTTTTCCAGCGCCATCCGCTGTACAAATTCACGGGGTGACTCACCTTCTGCAATGATTTCATCAATATCCGCCGGTGCCACTCTGAATGTGACAGCCAGTTGCTGCAGCAATTCCCTGCGCCTTGGTGACGCGGAGGCCAGAATTAATTCAGGAGACCCTTTAATAGCTGTGTTCATAAGCGTGTTTCATGCCCGGTGGTAAGGATGATTTTGGGTGATAGTCCATGCCCGGTAGAGTTGCTCTGCCAGCACCACCCTGACCAACGGGTGTGGCAGGGTTAGCGGGCCCAGTGACCAGCGGTTATCGGCCTTTTGCATCATCTCAGCCGATATCCCATCCGGCCCACCGATCATGAAGCCGACATCCCGGCCATCACCCATCCAGTTCTCGAGATTTGCTGCCAGTTTTTCCGTTGACCAGCTTTGCCCCTGAACATCAAGGGCAATAATACGTGCCCGAGCGGGCATTGCAGCAAAAAGCGCCTGGCTTTCAGTTGCTTTCAAACGACGGGTATCGGCATTTTTTCCGCGCTTCTCCAGCGCGATCTCACGCAGTGACAAGCCCAGGTTGGGGGGCATTCTGCGGGCGTATTCGGTCCACGCTTCATTGACCCAGCCCGGCATGCGCTGACCGACGGCGGCTACCAGCAGGTTCATTTCTTCAGGCGGGGTTGCTTACAGCATCGCGGTGGCTGGCACTGGCTTCCCAGAGCTTTTCAAGATTATAAAATGCCCGGGTCTGCGGCAGCATCAGGTGAACAATGACATCATTCAGGTCCACCAGCACCCATTCGCCTTCACTTTGGCCTTCGACACCTAATGGCGGACTGCCTTTTGACTTGGCTTTGAGGATCAGGTTATCTGCCATCGACTTGACATGTCGCGTTGAATTGCCTGAGGCAATGATCATACGTTCTGTCAGCGGGTTGTAGTCGGAAACATCAATCACCACCATATCGACGGCTTTGAAGTCATCCAGGGCGGTTACAACGAGTTGTTGCAACTGTTCGGTGGTTAATTCGTCCTGCACGGTCTGGGTATTCAAATTTAAGCATTACCTTTGCGAAGTAGTGCTAATTTTAACGGTCAGCGTGCATCGCGTAAAGCACAGCATGTATTGGGGTCATGAATTGGTGTCAGTTAGATACAAGCCCTGCTCATTGATATAGTCCAGTACCTGCCCGGGTAACATGCCCCTCGGCGAACGGCCCAGACCGATCATGGTCTTGATCGTGGTTGCACAGATATCAATGGCGGCGACCTCCAGGGCCAGTACGTAACCTGCTGCTGACGCCAGCATAGTCTGAATATCCATCACCTGGCGTCGCTCAATTTCCTGTGCGAGTTCGGAGCGGTATGCAGGCGCCTCTCCTGGTCGGGTCATGATGACGATATGGGCCAGTTCAAATAAATTTTGCCAATGATGCCAGCGGTCCAGATAGTTGGCTGCATCCTGACCAATCAACAGCAAAAGCGGCCTTTGTGGCGACTCACCCCGTAATTCCTGCAAGGTATCAACCATATATGAAGGCCCGTCACGCTCAAATTCACGACGGTCAATCTGGAGGTCGGGGAATTCTGCCATCGCCAGTTGCAGCATTTTCATACGCTGCGCGTTACTCGCCTGCGGTGATGTACGATGCGGGGGCGTTCCGGCAGGCAGCAGGTAGAGCCTGTCCAGTCCCAGCTTTTCACGCGCTTCATCTGCACAACGCAAATGAGCATAGTGTACGGGGTCGAAGGTACCGCCCAGCAAGGCCAGCGGGGGCCCCGATTCACTCACACCTGATTCACTCACACCAGCCTCAGTCACGCTGATAGTTGCATCAACAGTGTATCCAGGCTTTGCCAGGCATCGCCACCGGCGCGGCCCTTGCTTTGCCTGTCAATCAATGCCAGTTGCCTGTACGCACCAAACAGCCTGCGGGTATTCAAACGTCGTGCAGCTGAACGGATTCCGTTTTGCCGGTTACTCCAGATATTCAAACGTCTGAAAACGACAGATTCGTTTTCACCGCTGCGCATGGCGAGCCTGAATGCTTCGGTGGTTTTCAGCTCCCTGATCAATGCACCAACGACCAGGGGCAATGGTGTGGCCATGCGGTGCAAACCCGCTGCGACACGCAGGCCATCGCGCAGGTTTCCGGACAACATGTGCTCCCCCAACGCAAACGCATCAAAGCGGCTGCTGTCGGCCACGGCCCGTATGACATCATCGACACTGATGGTACCTTTACCTTTTAGCAGGGCCAGCCGGTCTATTTCCTGGCGCGCAGCCAGCAGGTTTCCTTCGAGACGGTCTGCCAACAGTTCCAACACCTCGGGCCCGGGCTGCATTCCGTGTTGCGCCATGCGCTGCGCCAGCCAGCGTGGCAATTCCGCCGCCTTGATTGGCCAGATATCAACACGTTGCCCGGCCCTTTCCAGTGCACCCGCCCACTTCGCCTTACGCGAGGAAGCATCCCATTTTTCACAGCTAACCAGCAATATGATATTGGGATCCGGTGTTTGCGCCCATTCCGTCAGTGCTTTACCGCCATCGCGGCCGGGTTTACCGGTACGGATGCGCAAGTCTATAATTTTCTGTGATGCAAACAGCGACGGTGCCGCGGCCTGTTGTAATAGTGACCAGTCAAATCCACGTTCAACCTGTAATAACTCACGCTCTACGTAGCCTTGCGACCGGGCGGCTTCCCTGACCGCATCGCAGCATTCCTGTAGTAAAAGCGGTTCTTCGCCCGCGATCAGGTAGACCGGTGCCAAGCCTCGTTGCAGGCTACCCGCCAGTTGATCTGCTCTAAGCCCCATATCGTATTAATTTCCCGGCAATTATTTGCCGTAAGTGCCAAGGCGTCTGACAACCATGCGGGCCAGGCTATCGGACAAATCATCACGCAGGAACTCGTTCTCACGTTCCGCCGCCAGGATATCCTGTTCATTGAATTCATAAATACGACTTTGTTCCAGCGTTTGTAACGGGACCATTTCATTTCCTTCGCTATCCAGCAAACGAAACTGTACGGTTTGGCGGATCAGGTATTCACGTACACGTGCGTTGTCGCCAATAGACTGGATTTCCCTGCGTATTTGGTTTTGCGGGACCTCGAGGATGGCTGCATTTTCTCCGGACTGTACGATCGTCGCACCATTCTGCTCCAGCAGTACTTCAAGCCGCCGTGCAAATGTACTGTAGGGCGAATCAATTTCCAGCCGGGTTTGCTGCATTTCCGGTGGTAGTTCAGAGCGGGTCTGTAACTTGAAACCACAGGCTGTAAGCGGCAATAAAACCACCCATAAAACGCTCAGGCCAGCTATTTTTTTCAACAGGTTCATCCGTTCAATTGGCAACAATATTCAATAAACGATCGGCGATATAAATGACTTTACGAACGGTTTTGCCATCGATATATTTGCTGACATTCAGTTCGGCCATGGCTGCCGCCACCGCCGCCTCCTGGTCACTGCCGGGCGCCAGTTCAATACGGGAACGCAATTTGCCGTTCACCTGGACGACCAGGATAATCTGGTCCCGCACCCGTGCGGCCTCGTCGGTAACGGGCCAGGGTGTGTTTACAACACTGTCGCTCTCGCCGAGCAACTCCCACAGTGTTTCGCAAATATGTGGCGTAATAGGTGCCATCAAGCGCACCACGGCCTTCCAGGCTTCATCCCGTACCGCACGGCCCTGGGGGCTCTGATCTTCGAAGCGTCCCAGGTGGTTGCTCAATTCCATTACCGCAGCAATTGCGGTATTGAAGGTCTGGCGTCGCCCGATGTCGTCACTCACCTTGGCAATGGTATCGTGGACATAGCGTCGTATGGTTTTTTGTTCTGCTGTTAAACCCGCAACTTCTAACGCATCCACGCGGCCGGCGGCGATATGCTCAGTAATCATGAACCACAGGCGCCGTAAAAAACGGAATGAGCCTTCAACACCAGAATCAGACCACTCCAGTGACTGATCAGGCGGTGAAGCAAACATGGAGAACAGACGTACCGTATCCGCACCATAACGGTCAACCAGGTGACGCGGATCCACACCATTATTCTTGGATTTGGACATCTTCTCGATAGCACCGATAGTCACCGGCAAGCCATCATCAATTAATGTCGCGCCCGTCATTTTGCCCTTTTCATCCCGTTCGACTTCAACATCGGCCGGGTTAATCCAGCTGGTGGAGCCATCATCGGCATCACGACGGAAAGTTTCGGCAATAACCATGCCCTGGCATAACAGGCGGGTCACCGGTTCACTGGAATCCAGCAGGCCGGCATCGCGCATCAGCTTGTGATAAAAACGGAAATACATCAGGTGCAAAATTGCATGTTCGATACCACCGATATACTGATCGACCGGCAACCAGTAATTGGCACGTTCATCGACCATCGCATCCGCACCCGGTGAACAATAACGGCTGTGATACCAGGATGACTCCATAAACGTATCAAACGTATCCGTTTCCCGTTCGGCAGCCACACCACATTGCGGGCATTCGGTTTTGCGCCATTCGGCATCTGCCTTGATCGGTGAACGAACACCCATAAAGGAAACGTCTTCGGGCAATATCACCGGCAACTGGTCTTCAGGTACTGGTACAGCCCCGCAATCAGGGCAGTAAATGACCGGGATCGGGCAACCCCAATAGCGCTGCCGGCTAACACCCCAGTCACGCAGTCGGAAATTGACCTTACGCTCACCAATCCCCTCGGATTCGAGCCAGGCCATGGCCTTTTCTTTGGCCTCGGTTACAGCCAGACCATTCAGCCAGTCGCTGTTGATGGCCACGCCATCATCGATATATGCCTCGCCTTCCCAGTCCGCCGGTGTCTCAACGGTGCGCACGATAGGTAAACCATGTGCCTTTGCAAAATCCCAGTCACGCTGATCCTGGCCTGGAACCGCCATAATCGCACCTGTGCCGTAACCCATCAGCACATAATCGGCAATATACAAAGGTACCGCTTTGTTGGTGAACGGGTTAAACAGGAAAGCACCGGTATCGACACCACGCTTATCCAGCGAACCTTCTGCCGACATACGATCGGCCTCTGTTGCTTCCCGGGTCGATTCAATAAAAGCCTCAACCGATGCTTTACAAGCTTCGGTGGTCACTTCAGCCACCAACGGATGTTCCGGTGCGAGCACCGCGTAGGTCATACCGAAGGCCGTATCCGGCCTGGTTGTGAACACACCTACTGAAAGTGCATCCGCGACGACTTCACCTTGTGCATTGCACACGTGCATCTCGAATTCAGCGCCTTCCGAGCGCCCGATCCAGTTGCGTTGCATGGTTTTGACCGCTTCCGGCCATTGTTCCAGTTCATCCAGGCCATCGAGCAACTCATCAGCATAATCGGTAATACGCAGAAACCACTGCGGAATGGAACGGCGCTCAACAACCGCTCCCGAACGCCAGCCACGACCGTCAACGACCTGCTCATTGGCCAGTACCGTCTGGTCGATCGGGTCCCAGTTCACTTCTGAGTCACGCCGGTACGCCATGCCCTTTTTCATCAGGCGGGTGAACATCAATTGCTCCCAGCGATAATACTCCGGTGTACAGGTGGCAAACTCACGCGACCAGTCGTAGGCAAAACCCAGCCTTTGCAACTGATCACGCATATGGCTGATGTTCGCGTAGGTCCACTTTGCCGGTGCCGTGTTGTTCTTGATGGCGGCATTTTCCGCCGGCAGACCGAAGGCATCCCAACCCATGGGTTGTAAAACATTTTTGCCCTGCATGCGCTGGTAACGACTGATGACGTCACCAATGGTGTAATTTCGCACATGACCCATGTGCAAGGCACCGGATGGATAGGGCAGCATGGAAAGGCAGTAGAACTTCTCGGTATCGGGGTCTTCCGTTACTTCGTAGGTCTTGTCCTGGTCCCAGCGGGCTTGAACCCGTGTTTCCAATTCTTCTGGGTTGTAAGGCGATTGATCCATTTTCTTATCCAGCCTGGCCGTTAATCAGAAATCAAAGCTGGTTCGGATGTACCAGTAAGCGCCGTTCATGCCAATTGGTGGCAGCACATCATAGGCAAGGTGTCCGAAATAGTTGTTGTTTTCGTTAGACAGGTCCGGGTACTCGTCAAGCACGTTGGCACCGCCGATCGCTACAGTCCATGCATCGGTGAAATTGAAGGCATACTCGAGATCAATCGACCAGTTGGCGCTGTAGGTCTGTGGATCCGGCCAGCCACCACCAAAGTCAAAGTCGCGAGTCGTTTCACCAAAGCGTGTGGCACGGGTCATCAATGACCAACGGTCAAAACTGAAAATACCAGACAGGATGATCTTGTCATCCGGCGCCGCGGTCTCAAGTGTATTGAGCTCCTCCTCGCCGATGGCTGAAGGGTTTTTAACCGTGGTATCAGATTTGTTGTAGCCCAGGTTCCAGATGAAAGCACCGCTGCCAACATCGAATACACCACTGGCCATCACATCAATGCCATCGGTTTTGGTATCCACCAGGTTTGAGAAAAATGTCACGTTATCAGTCGAGCCAGGAATGATGATGATTCGGTCATCGATATCGATCTTGTAATAATCAATGGTCAATCGCACAGTTTCACCCAGATTCACAATCAGGCCAGCACTTATGTTGACGCTTTCTTCTTCTTTAAGTGGTACCGCGCCATTCGCAATCGCCAATGGATCTGATACCGGCAGATGGCCGAACACAACCAGCTGTCCATTATCACCAAAATCCTGGGTTGAGAACTCAAACCCGGTTTGCGCCAGTGAAGGTGCACGGAAACTTGTGCCGTAGGCGGCACGTAAAGCAAAACTATCGGTAACCTGGAACAACCCCGAGATTTTGCCATTGAGTGAGTCACCAAAATCATCGTAGTCTTCAAAACGGGCAGCGACGCCCACCAGTAACCTTTCCGTTATATTTGCTTCAAAATCGGCATAAAAAGCGTAAACAGTACGATCAATATCAACGACACTATCAATATCAAGCCCCGGCCCTGCTTCCGCACCCGTGGCTTTTTCACCAGCCAAAGGCCCGGCCTCATAAGAAAGGGGGTCTCCGGCCTTTGTCTTGTAGTTCTCAAGGCGTAATTCAGCGCCATATGCAAAGCTCAGCGGGCTGGAAAATGCTGCCACATCAAATGCACGTACGAAATCAGCATTGAGTGTTGTCTGGTCGAACTTGAAACCAGCAAGTTTAAACGCGGTCGGGCTCAAGGCACCAAATGAAGGGTTGATGGAGTTGAAAACACCAAACTCGTAATCATTCAACCCATAAATAATGCTCACATCCCAATCAGTATTGGACAGGCTGCCACGTAAACCAGCCGCGATTGACAGATCATCGCTATCACCCGTTGTGACCGGCCGATAGCCTTCAGGGTAAACGCTCGGCACACCAGACCATCCATCCGGATAGCGAAAGAATGCCGCACCCTCAGCGTCGCGCTTATTGTAATTACCAAAAGAATAGAATTCGTTTTCGCCCAATGCGAGGTGGGTGTTATAGAAAAGCGTAATGTCTTCTGAGTCACCATCACCCGGTGCGAACAAACGCATGTTATCCAGGGCTATGTTTGCCGGTGATTGTTCCTCAAAGAATGGTAATGCACCGACACCTGCGCGGTTCGTGTTAGAACGGTCACGGTAATCAACGCCAAAACGAAAGCTGCCATCTTCACCGATTCCAAAGCCATAATCTGCAGCGAAAGAAATATTTTCACCATCAGTAATGGATTCATCAGACGGTGCAAAGTCGGTGCGGTGGCTGCCATACATGGCGGTAAACCTGCCACCTTCTGCCGCATCCTTAAGCACGATATTAATCACACCCGCAATGGCATCAGAGCCATACTGTGCCGCAGCGCCATCACGTAAAACTTCGATACGCTTGATCGAGATAAGCGGAATGGTATTGAAATCGAAGGAGTTGGTGCCACGACCAATTTTAGACTCAAGATTAACCACCGCTGTGGTGTGCTGACGTTTGCCATTGACCAGCACCAGCACCTGGTCCGAACTCAAACCACGTAGCTGCGCTGAACGAATGTGATCTGCAGAACCGGAGTTGGATTGCCTGGGGAAATTAAAAGACGGTGATAACGCCTGCAGCAAGGTTCCCAGTTCACCGCCTAATGAGGCAACCATTTCGATATCATCAGCGCTGATAACATCAACCGGTACCGGGCTGGCCAGGGCGTCTCGCGCCGCACTGCGTGAACCAATCACCACCACTTCTTCGAGCATTTCTTCAGCGGCCTGCACCAGTGTCGAGCAAAGTATTAATGGAGCAAGTATTTTTGTAACTGAATGGGGATTCATGACTGTTTTAGTCCTTTATATTTCTATTTTTTCTGTGAGATTGAAATTGCCCAGTCGGCACCCGACTGAATACTGAATTTACCGGCAAAGTCACCCTGGTTCAAGGCCAGTGAGACGTTGTTGAGACTATTGAGGTAAAGCAGGGGTTGGCCCATTTCCACCGCACCAAACATGCCCTGATACGGGATGCCGGAATTAAAAACTATGTTATCGCCTTCGGAGATGGTTACCTGCACCAGGTCACCATGTTTGAGGTCCAGGGCCTGAAAAGTCTTCCGGTCGATATTGGTCCAGACATTACCGAATTGTACATCCAGGATCGGAATATTGCCTTTAACTATGCCGTCCTTAACAATCGCTTTTTGATATGGAATGCTGACGACAGCGGGGTCGAGTTCGCGGCCCACTTCCTCAAATGAAATCACTCCTGCTGCCAATCGTGCTCCCGTGTATGCATACACATCCCGGCCATGGAACGTATAGGACTCATTGGAATTTTTTAGTCGATTAACGGCTTCATCAATTTCACGCGAAGCTGCGATACCGAGAGACTCCGCTACAAAGGTTAATGTACCGTTATCTGGGGTAACGAAGTAATGTCCACTTTTAGTTTTCAGCACCACTGATTTACGCTTTGTGCCCACACCCGGATCAACAACCGAAACAAATACTGTTCCGGCCGGCCAATAGCTGGCGGTCTGCTCAAGCCTGAGCGCTGCCTCCCAGATATTAAAGACAGGTATTTCATGGGTCAGGTCCTGGATCTGCAGATTTGCTGAAACGCCGACGGCAACGCCTTTCATTGCAGCAACCGCACCATCACTGGTACCAAAATCAGACTGAAAGACCAGCACATTCTGTGCCCAGACAGGCACGCTCAACAACAACATCACTGCGACTGACAAACTTCTTAGCATTTTTCTCTCCGGGTGAATCAGCATTCACTTAATTTGGTTCTGGCAAGCTGCAAAATATTACCAGAACTTGTCTGTCACGACCGCTTTTTTCCTTGCTGAGCAGCAATTTCAAACTCAAACAAATATAAGGCTGCAACAAATACTTTCAGCGACAGTATTAGCGCTTTCCGATGGTCTTCAGGTAGTCCAGGATTGCGCCCAGACCATAGCTTTCCGGAATGTCTTGCGGATTATCCTGCAAGGCGGGCTGAATGCTTGTCGCCAGTACCTTGCCGAGCTCAACGCCAAACTGGTCGAAGGGATTAATGTTCCAGATCACACTCTCGACAAATACCTTGTGCTCATACAAAGCCAGCAACTGGCCCAGGCTTGAAGGTGTCAGTGCATCCATCAATATGATTTCTGAAGGGCGTCCACCCGGCATTTGCCGATGAATATCAAGATCGTCAGAACCTTCCAGCCCCGCCGTACCGGTTGCCAGGGCCGTTGCCTGGGCCAGCATATTGGCCAGCAAGACAGCGTGGGCTTCCGCATCATCATGGTCCGGCCGGATCACACCGATGAAATCAATGGGTACGATATCGGTACCCTGGTGAAACATCTGGAACAGGGAGTGCTGCGCATCGGTACCCGGCTCTCCAAACAGTACGGCAGAGGTAGAGTAGTTAACCGGGTCACCATCCCGGTCGGTTGATTTGCCATTCGATTCCATTACCAATTGTTGCAGGTAGGCTGGCACAGAACGTAAGCGATGATCATATGGAATCACGGCCTGGGCACTGTAGCCACAGATGTTGCGGTGCCAGATTCCTGTCAGTGCCATCAACACCGGCAGGTTATGTTCGAGTGCTGCCGTTTGAAAATGCCGGTCCATATCCGCAGCCCCTTGCAGAAACTCCGTAAAAGCACCCTCACCCATCACGGCCGCTGCTGACAGGCTTACTGCGGACCAGATTGAATAACGACCACCAACCCAGTCGGGCAGAAACAGGGTATTGGCCTGCGGTACACCAAATGCTTCAACGGCGGCCATGTTCCCGCTGATTGCGAACAATCGCTGATCGGCTGCCTCACGGCCAAGCTCCAGTTTCATCCACTGCATGACCCTGCGCGCATGCAGTAATGTTTCACCGGTGGTAAAACTCTTGGTGGCGACGATGACGGCCGTTTCAGCCGGATCAAGTCCCTTCAGTAACTGCTCGCGAAAATGTGCGTCAACCGAGGACAGGAAATGAACCTGTGGGGATGAAGCCTGACCGAGGGCTTCGATCAACAAACGTGGCCCCAAAACCGACCCGCCGATGCCGATATGAATAATGTGCCGTACGACCTGACCTGTCTGACCCGGAAGATGCCCCGCTGCAAACGCTGCTGCAAAGCCGAGCATCCTGTGCCTGTTTTCAGCAACACCGGCCGAGGTATCAGGATCGAGCTTACTCAATACATCATCATTGCGCATGGCCATATGCAGGGCTGGCCGCTGTTCGGTGAAATTAATTTCCTCACCCCGAAACAGCCGGTCACGCGATTCTTCTACACCACTGTGCGCCGCCAGTTTAAGCAGATGGTCGAGGGCTTGTTGATCCAGGCTTGTACGGGAGAAATCCAGTAACAAATTCCCACTCGATTGACTGAAATTTTCAAACCGGCCCGGTTCGATAAGACGATCAGAGAGCGATCTCTGCCCTGAATCGATGTTGTATTTTTGCAACAAACGTAGAAAATCCTGATCCATGGTGCGGTATTTTCCCTTCAGTGTGTAAGCGGGCTTGCCCGGGAGAAATGTGGATTGTAGAGCCTATTATACCTGCGTTAAAAATTCTCAGAGCACAAACCTATGCTAATGTAATTTATAGATATATAGCCTATATATATGATATTTATATTACTTAATAGATTTAACACAAAATTATCAAGCAAAAAAAATGCCCCTCTCTGTTTAAGGAGAAGGGCATATTTGGAGTGATGTATCTGTCTTTTCGCGCCCTGCGATTCCTGGTATGTGTTGCAGTCTTACCAAGATTGGTTGTAATAATACCACTAAATACAAAAATAGCCAGCTTTTTCTTGACATAAAAACAACAAACCCGATATTGAGCCCATTAACGCCCTGCCGGGAAGATGATCACCGGTGTCAGCTTTAACCCCCTGCGCTTTCATCCAAAGCGTAGATCTCGCTGCAATCAAGATGGGCCAACAACGACCCGACTGTGCCGTGACCGCGTATCTCAAGCTCTTCATCCAGCTCAGCAAGTGGTAAAAGAACAAATGCTCTTTCATGCATATGTGGATGGGGTACACGCAGCGCCTTCCCGTTGATGATCTGATCTCCGAATAATAACAAATCGATATCAATCAGACGTGGCCCCCAACGATTGCCGCTGCGCTGCCGGCCCATGTCGTTTTCAATGGATTGCATACACTGCAAAAGATCTAATGGGTCCAGGCTGGTTTCGATCTGCAACACCGCGTTTACAAAGTCGTCCTGTTGTACATCACCCCATGGTGGAGTCCGGTAGAAAGAGGAAACCTGGCTGACTTCAATACCGGCCATCTGACCCAAACGCTTCACAGCCTCTTTAAGCTGTAACACCGGCTGTTGCAGGTTTGCTCCCAGACCAAGCCAGGCTTGCACAGGCAGACCCGTCAGGACTTTGCTGAAGAGGGCTTGTTACGCGGACGACGGCGACGGCGGGGACGACGGGAATCATTTTTATAACCGTCATCAGAACGACGTTGGCCGGTATTCAAGGTCACACCTTTCTGCGCCTCGGTCCAATGATCGCACAGGGCCTTCAAGGATGGGTCTTCCTCTGCCCTCAATAACAGGAAATCGTAGGCCGCCCTGAAGCGACGCTCCTGCAACAGGCTTTTTGCGCGTCTGCCACGGGTATTATTGAAGCGCGGTTGCATGGTCCAGATTTGTCTTGTGACCACGCTGAAACGGCGCGGTATGGCTGTGCGCTGAACCTGTTGTGACATCACCTCATCGGCCGCCATACCCAGGGCCGCAAACTCATTCAGGCCATCGGCCTGCAATGCTTCCGCCCTGGCGCGCACCGGTTGCCACAGGATCGCCGCCAGCAAAAAGGCAGGCGTGACAGGTTTTTCCACGGCGATTCGTTCATCTGTATTTTCCAGCGCTTTGATCAACAACGTGCCGGTTCTGGCTTTTCCTACTCCACCATCACGCTTGAGTATCGGAAATAGCGCCCTGGTCAACTCAAATCGCTGCAATGCCTCCCAGGTCTGGGCTGCATGGCCGGTCATAAACAGCTTGCAGACCTCTTCAAATAATCGTGCAGGGGGGATATCGTGTAACAGGTGCGCCATTTCAGTAATCGGTGCGAGGGTCTCTGTCGCAGGCTCAATACCGAGTTTGGCGATAAAACGTGCTGCCCGCAGCAGTCGCACCGGGTCTTCCCGGTAACGGGTACGGGCATCACCGATCAATCGCAATTTGGATTCGGCGAGGTCTTTGTATCCACCCACAAAATCCTGGATATCACCACTGACCGGATCGAGAAAAAGTGCATTGATGGTGAAATCACGGCGCACGGCATCCTCTTCAAGGCTGCCCCAGACGTTATCTCTTAATATGCGGCCATTTTGATGCTTATGATCGTCATCTTCACTGACCTGGGGGCCACGGAAGGTAGCAACCTCGATCAGGGTTCCTCCGAGGCGAACATGTGCAAGGCGAAACCGCCTGCCGATGATGCGGCAACGCGGAAAGACCGTTTTGACTTCCTCGGGTATGGCATCGGTTGCAACATCATAATCCTTGGGCACCTTGCCCAATAATAAGTCGCGCACACTGCCGCCGACGATATAGGCCTCGTAACCTTCTTCCTGCAGACGGCGCACCACCTCGGTGGCATGCGGGCAAAGCTGTTGAACCGCGATACCATGTTCCGCGATTGGAATGACGATGTGATTTGTGATGGCTGTTTCCCGAAAACTTTTAATTATAGTCTTTCAAGTACGCAAGTAGCGTGATCATGATTAATATTGACTTGACCGGGCACTAGTTTAACATGACCACCCTGTCGGAATACCAGACAATCCACGCTCCCTTCGTCTAGCGGTTAGGACGCGGCCCTCTCAAGGCTGAAACACGAGTTCGATTCTCGTAGGGAGCGCCAGATTCCCAAACAAACCGTCATTCCGGACCAAACACTGTCATTCCGGACTTGATCCGGAATCCACCTTCTTGCTCCCGGCGCAACAAGAGCAAATGGACCCCGGGTCAAGCCCGGGGCGACGATCATTTCAGTCCTGACGCCCGTCATTCCGGACTTGATCCTGAACCCACCTTCTTCAGCCCATAAAAAAAGGGTCACCAAAGCGACCCTTTTTTTTCATCTATTTGTCAGATAACTATTGAGCCCTGCGTCTCAAGCTGACAAATGCAACCAGACCCATCAACATAGCCAGCAGGATCAGCGCCCACTGCGATAACGTTGGAATACCCTGTTGTGTTGGTACAACTGGCTCTGGTGGTAAAATGGCTACTTCCTCAAAGTCCCAGGTAGTGCCATTCAATTCAACATAATCGATATTACCATTGACTGCAGGGACAGCACCGCTGGTGCTTCCGAAGCCCAACTGGAAAAAGTTTACCGGTACGTTACCAATTGGACCGGCCTGAAAGTTTGCCAGGGTATCAACAACATTGGTGTTGGTATCCCGAAACATGGAAGACCCGCTCATTACTACATTCTGCCAGGTATTGGCCGTGGGTGTAAAATTACTGATCTCGTAGACCAAAGTTCCGGCCAATGCCGGGCTCCAATATTCGATATTTGGCCGCGGATAGGCGGCTATATTGTCAACATTCAGATCCCAGGAAACTGAAGCAACGCCACTAACCCTAATCACCGGGATGGGAACCCGGGCCACCTTGACGATCTGACCGTCAGAGCCATCAGTTGACAATAATAGTGAGCTGGTACCACCGTGGCTGTCGGCAACCCCCAGCCCAATTGTACCCGTATTGGAACCACGCTCGAACCACCCCTGAGGGTCTCCCGGCGTTACCACAAAAAAGGCAACCTGAGCCATTACAATACTGGCTCCCAACAACAAACAAAGAGCCAGTGTCTGGCTTAACATCGGACGCAATTTCATTTACATACTCTCCTCAAGGTTTAATAGCACTCCAAAATTTGGCGGATTATCGCAAACCGCTGCCTTTGTGTCATGCGATATTTCGTCAATTAGCCCATTTTTATGACACGGCGTCAGTAAATCTCCAGCGATAAATGATAATTAACTCAATATCCGAGTAACTCACAGCAATCGCTTCATGAAAAACGAACTGATTCCCAGTGACCTGCTCATTTCAGGTAAGATTCCAATCCTTATCAATAGCCACAATACTTAGCAAGGCATGACACAGAACACTCCGCTGGAATTTGATTTTTTACGCCTCGAACTCATAGGCGCTGATGCGCCCATCCAGACACCCTTCGGCGAGCGCCTGATGATGTACGCAGACTACACGGCATCCGGTCGTTGCCTGTGCTTCGTGGAAAACTACCTGCGGCAGCTACAACGCATCTACGCCAACTCGCACACCGAGGACGATATCTCCGGGCGCTCCATGACACAGTTGCTGAAAGAAGCCGAGGAGAGCATCAAGCGCTCGGTCAATGCCGGCGATAGCGGGCGTATTATCTGTGTCGGCAGCGGTGCAACCGGGGCCATCGATAAATTGCAGCAAATAATTGGTGTTGCTTTGCCACCTGCCACCCGTCAACAGCTCGGTACTTTGCTTGGCAATGCACTGGGTATGGATGCGGTTCGCACCGTCAAGGACTACCTGCGCGAAAACCAGCCCATCGTGTTTGTCGGCCCTTATGAACATCACTCCAACGAAATATCCTGGCGCGAAAACCTGGCCACGGTGGTAGCGGTCCGTCTGGATTCGGAAGGCGGTATTGATTTAAAACACCTCGAAGAACTGCTGCAGGATCCCGCCTACAAGGGTCGCAAGCGGATCGGGTCTTTCTCAGCAGCCTCAAATGTCACCGGCATCAAATCCCCGGTACATGAAATCGCCGCCCTTTTGCATCGTTATGACGCCATCGCCTGTTTCGACTATGCCGCCAGCGCACCCTACGTGGAAATCGATATGAGCCCACCCAAGGGCAAATATGCCGGCGATGCATCACTGGATGCCATTTTTATCTCACCACACAAGTTCCTGGGCGGCCCGGGCTCTACGGGTGTACTGGTATTTAATGAACGCCTCTATCACCGTGAACTGCCGCCCACGGTCAGCGCCGGTGGAACGGTGGACTATGTCGGCCCGACCAACCAGGATTTCATCAGCCATATCGAAGAGCGCGAAAAGCCCGGCACCCCCGGTGTTTTGCAGGTTTTAAAAGCCGCCATGGTTTTTGAAGTCAAAGACAACGTCACCACAGAACGTATCGAGCAAAGAGAAAACGAACTACTGGAAAAAATATTTGAGCGCTGGCTGGCCAACCCCGCAATCGAAATTCTCGGCAACCAGGACCCTGCCAAACGGGTGGGTATCATTTCGTTTAACCTGAAGTCCAATACAGGCGGCTCGGATGGCCAGCAGTACCTGCACCCCAAGTTCATCACCACCTTATTAAACGACCTTTTCGGAATACAATCCCGCGCCGGTTGTTCCTGTGCCGGTCCTTATGGTCATCGTTTGCTGGATATCGACGAGGAAACCTCCGAGGAATACCGCAGTTGTGTGGTCGAAGGGTTTTCCGGCATCAAGCCCGGTTGGTGCAGGATCAGCATGCATTACGTGATGGATGATCTTGAAGTTGATTTCCTGCTGGACGCCGTTGACTTTGTCGCACGCTATGGCGGCCTGTTTTTACGCCTGTATGATTTTGACCTGTACGACGGCTCCTGGAGCAAGAAGAACGACTCAAGCAGCCTGCAGCGGTTCTCACTGGAGGCCGCACTCGAAGCCGGCATGGGCGAGCAAACGCCGATGCCTTACGAGGAACGTCAGAAGCGCTATACCAGCTACCTGGAGCAAGCCCTGGAACTGGCGAAAAACCTGCAAAAACAGCACCCTTCGGTTGCACATGAACTGGATGGCAAACTCGGTGAATTACAGTTTTTTGCCTTACCGGAGTGCAGCCTCCAAGCCGGTGGCAAGAAGGCGGGCGGAGGACTGGCGGGCAAACTAAAAAACTTTTTTAAGAAAAAGTAAGGTGAACTGAACATGCAATTCAAAGCCACGACGGTCGAAGAATACCTGCAAGAGGTTCCCGCAGAAAGGCAGCTGTACTTTAATCAGCTCAGAGATGTTGTGCTGGCCAATCTTCCTGATGGATTTGTCGAACAAATGAGCTATGGCATGATCGGCTACATTGTGCCACACAGCGTCTACCCCGCCGGGTATCACTGTGATCCAAAACTACCCCTGCCCTTTGCAAACATTGCTTCGCAAAAAAACTTTATCGCGCTTTACCATATGGGCATTTATGCCAATCCGGGACTGCTGGACTGGTTTGTCCAGGAGTACCCAAAGCACTGCAAACTGAAACTGGATATGGGCAAAAGCTGCATCCGTTTTAAAAAGGCGGAGCAGATTCCCTATGATCTGATTGCTGAGCTGATGCAAAAAATGTCGGCAGACGAATGGGTTCGTCTATATGAGACGAACATCAAGCATTAAACTCCAAATCCGCAATAACTTTACTCTGCTCTCGTTTTCAGCAGACGGCGGCTAGCAACGAATAACAATGCCAAAACTGTAAGGACAAGCCCATATCCAGACATTGTTGGTACTGCCAACGCTGTTGATGATGCTCCCCCTCCTGCAGATAGCCCGACATTCACATTATCAATAGCCAAATTAAAGAAAAACTGGTTATCGACCTGCACAAAACGAAAAATTACCGGTTGCCCGATGTATGGTGCAAGTTCAGTTGTAGCATCAAACTCAAAGCTGGCCCAGTCCTGGGTTAACGGATCTCCAGGCTGAGTTTGATATGCGGTAACAATGATGTCAGCAGGATCGACTGTATCCAACGCCGCACCGGGCACCAGGATATCGAAACGTGCCTGTTGGTTTGCTTCACCGTTGTAATCAAAAGACATTGGATCCGGCACGTAGTAATCATTTGCCCCGTTGATAATCGCAATATCAAAGAATATCTTTTTCAGCCCGGCCTGGACGGTAAACTCCTGCGTTAAAAAGCTGGAACCAGCGCCGGTTTGAGATGTGAAAACAAAATAGTCACCTGTCAACGAACTTGGAATGGTGCCCGCATCGGTAACGGTATCTCCTGACGTCACTTGTATCGCGAACGCACTACCGTTGTTGGTGGCCGTCCATCCGGACAGGTCGCCCGTTTCAAAATCACCATTCACCAGATCCGCCAACGCGGATTGGGCGAAAGTAGCAAGTAGAATAGCCAGAAAAATCCGGTTTAATTTTTTCAAAGTTTTATCCCCACGAATTAAAAATTCTCTTGAGGATGCAGGTTAATCAATCGACATAGAAAAGTCCATGACGACATGCCCGAAATTCTCACTTCACCTGGTCAATTGGCAAACGTCATTCCGGCCTTGAGCCGGAATCCATTTTTGTTCGTACGTAAACAAGAGAAAATGGGCCCCGGGTCAAGCCCGGGGTGACGGGCATCTACCGGGGTGACGGGCATCTACCGGGGTGACGAGGTGCTACCGGGGTGACACGACATTACTTAATCTGGTCCATCGGCAAAGCTGTTGTGCTTTTTTGCTGTTTAAGCGCAAAACTGGTGTTTACTGTCCGCACCACACCAATCTTCAACAAATACTCGCTCAGAAAATCCTGGTAAGACGCCATGTCCGGCGCCACCACCTTTAACATGTAATCGTGCTCACCACTGGTGGCATGGCATTCCAGCACCTGCGGTGCGCGCATGATGGCACGATCAAAGCGCTTTACCTTCTCCGAACTGTGGTCATGCAAGGTGACATGGGCAAAGCCCATGATGGACAGGCCCACCTGCTCGCGATCGACTACCGCTGCGTAATGGCTGATAACACCGGCATCTTCCAGCGCACGCAAGCGCCGCCAACTGGGTGATGGCGATAAAGAGACCTCTTTGGCCAGGTCGCGATTGGACAGGCGACCGTCCTTTTGTATGGCCTCAAGAATAGAAATATCCTGCTTATCCAGCTTCATAAAAATTTCCTGCATATATTGATGTCATTTATAGAATTATATACCTTTTAAAGCGCCTTAATGCAATTTAATGGCAATTAAATACTTGCTGACAAGGTATATAATTTCTAATAAGAATCATTATCAGGAATGTGAAACAAATGGCAACCGTCACACCCATCAGTCATCTCGACCAGACACAACAAAAAAACGCCACCGGACTGGACTGGCAGCGCATCGCTTACCTGACCCTGCTTTCACGCGCCCTCGATGACGTTGAAGAAACAGAATTATTGAAAAGCCGCGAAGTGCTGTACCAGTTCTCAGCCCGGGGCCATGACATGGCCCAGATCATCCTGGCCTCCATGCTGGACCACCCCGGAGATGCCGCTTCGGGCTACTACCGTTCCCGACCCCTTTTGCTGGCACTGGGCCTGGACCTGGAAGACGCCATGGCCGGGCCGATGATGCGCGCGGGTGGGTTGAGCGACGGGCGTGATATCGGCGTGGTGTTCAACCTGCCGCAGAAAGATAACAAACCCTGCTTCCTGCCGATGAGCGGAGCAGTTGGTGCTCAGTACACACCGATTTCCGGTTGGGCGGAATCTATCCTGTACAAGACAAACGAGATGGAAGACAAGGCCAGCGAAGGTGCCATTGGCGTCGCGCTTGGTGGCGATGCCTCCACGGCCACCAGCGGTTTCTGGGCGGCACTCAATAGCGCGACCACCCGCAAGCTTCCCATGTTGTTCTACATCGAAGACAACGGCTATGGTATTTCCGTGCCCTCTGAGGCACAGACCCCGGGTGGCAACATCGCGCAGAACCTGTCCGGTTTCAACAACCTGTTTATCCTCGACGGAGATGGTTGCGACCCGCAACAGGCGGCAACCTACCTCGCCCGTGCAATCCAGCACATTCGCGAAGGCCATGGTCCGGCACTGGTAAGGCTGACGGTGCCCCGTTTGTCAGGACACTCCGGCCAGGACACGCAGAAGTACAAAAGTGAAGAACAGGTCGCAGCAGAACAGGCCCGTGATCCCCTGCCCCGTTTAAAGGAGTTCGTTATCGCAGAAAAGCTGATGACGGAAGCAGACTGGGTGGCAACTGCAAACAAGGCCGGTGAAGATGTCCGGTTTGCCCTGGCCAACGTTCGTAAGCGCCCGCAACCGGACCCGCAGAATATACAGCGTTATGTGTTCAGCGAATCCGACGCCAATGGCAACCCGGAACTCCAGCAACAAGGTGGACTGTGGCGCGACGGCCACATATTCCCGATCAATAGCAACGAAGCGCACCCGGAAAGTGAACGCATCAATATGCTGACAGCGATCCGCCGTACACTGGATGTTGAGCTGGCCGGTAACCCCAAACTGGTCGTCTTCGGTGAAGATGTCGGTCCCAAAGGCGGGGTTCATGCCGCCACACTGGGTTTGCAGGATACCCATGGCAAAGGCCGGGTGTTTGATACCAGCCTGTCCGAAGAAGGCATTATCGGCCGTGCGGTTGGTATGGCCCAGGCCGGACTGATGCCTGTGCCCGAGATCCAGTTCCGTAAATATGCAGACCCCGCCGAAGAACAGTTAAATGACTGCGGCACCATGCGTTGGCGCACCGCGAACCGTTTTGCTGCTCCGATGGTGGTGCGTATTCCCGGGGGCTTCTTCAAGGTCGGCGACCCATGGCACAGCCAGGCCAACGAGGTTAAATGGCTGCACTCCATCGGCTGGCAACTCGCCATGCCTTCAAATGCCGAGGATGCGGTCGGCCTGTTGCGTACCGCGATGCGGGATAACAACCCGACGATCTTCTTTGAACACCGCTCAATGCTCGACAGCGCCTGGGCAAGACGCCCATGGCCCGGTGATGATTACGTTATCCCGTTTGGTTCTGCCACCACCGTACGTGAAGGCGACAAGCTGACAGTCGTGACCTGGGGCGCGATGGTGCCGCGTTGCGAAAAGGCTGCCGATAGCCTGGGTGGCGACATTGAAGTGATCGACCTGCGCACCTTATCACCCTGGGACAAGGACACTGTGATCGAATCCGTCAGCCGCACGCACCGCTGCCTGATTGTCCATGAAGACAATATCACTGCCGGCTTTGGTGGCGAAATTGCTGCTTACCTCACTGAGAATATATTTTTCGAACTGGATGCCCCACCCCGCCGCCTGGCCATGCCGGATGTACCGAGCCCGCACAATCCACAGTTGATGGATGCAGTGGTACCCAACGGTGAGCGCATCACCGCCGCCATGCAAGACCTGCTAGAGTTTTAGTCATGGCTGAGATCATTGAAATCAGTTTTCCTGAAGATCAACAGGAAGGCACCGAGGCAACCGTCACCCGCTGGCTGGTTGCGGCAGGCGACGCGGTAGCTGCCCACGACCCGGTGGTTGAAATTGAAACCGACAAGGTGGTGGTCGAAGTAGCGGCACCTGCCGCCGGTATCATTGCCGAGATCCGCATACAGCAGGATGAAGAAGTTAATCCGGGTGATGTGTTGTGCACGCTGAACACTGGGGCTGAAGCCGGTGTTGATAGTACCGGCAAAGAAGAACCTGGCAAAGAAGAACCTGGCAAAAAAGAACTTGCTCCGGTCAGCGACTCGCCCGCCACAGAACAAGTCACAGCAACCAGCGATGACCGCCTGAGCCCTGCTGTCCGGCAACGGGTTTTGCAGCACGACCTGGATTTAAGCGGGATCGCCGGCAGTGGCCGCGGTGGAAGAATTACTTTACAGGACGTCGAAACACTTATTAGTGAACGCGACAGCGTGCAACAGCAACCGGCTTCACCTTCGGTAAGCGCAGAAGGTTCGGAGATTATTCCACACGATAAAATGCGCAGGCGCATCGCTTACAATATGGTTGCCAGCCTGATGCACACAGCGCCTCATGTCACGGCCGTGTTCGAGGCCGACCTGTCGGCCGTTATGCAGCACCGGGCAGCCAACAAAGAGGCTTTTGCAAGCCGTGGCACGCCACTGACGCTGACGGTTTATTTTGTTGCAGCAGCCATTGCCGCCATTCGGAAAGTGCCGCGTGTTAATAGTCGCTGGTTTGATGACCACCTGGAAATTTTCCATCATATTAATATGGGTATTGGTACCGCCCTGGGTGACCAGGGATTGATCGTACCGGTATTGCAGAATGCTCAGAATATGGATTTGGAGGGAATTGCGGCGGGTCTGGCTGATTTGACCAGTCGTGCCCGAAATGGTGCTCAAGAGCATCGCCGCGGGGACGCGGCTCCTACGGGTGCCCGTTTAAGACCTGAGGATGTGCGTGGGGGTACCTTTACCATTTCCAATCATGGGGTCTCCGGCAGCCTGATTGCCACGCCGATTATCATCAATCAGCCACAATCTGCCATTTTGGGTGTCGGAAAGATTGAAAAACGCATTAAAATAAGAGAGATTGACGGTGAGGACGTGATGGCCATCCGGCCAATGTGCTACGTCAGCCTGACCATCGATCATCGTGTTATCGATGGATTCCAGACCAACGCCTTTTTGACAGAGTTGGTCAACACGCTGGAAAACTGGTCATAACGATACCGGTTTCGAGCTTTTTGCCCTGCCCTTGCGGAGAATCGGAATGAAAATTGAAAGTTATGCATGTGGTGCCTGGACTCCAGGCACAGACGATGGTGTGGAAGTGCGCAACGCCATTAACGGCGAAACAATCGGCCAGGTAAGCAGCCTCGGATTGGATTTCGCCGACATGCTCAAGCATGGGCGCAACAAGGGTGGCACGGCATTACGGCAAATGACCATTCATGACCGCGCCAATATGCTCAAAGCACTGGCCAAGTACCTGCTGGATAAAAAGGAAGCCTTTTACGACATCTCAGCAAAAACCGGCGCGACTCGAGCAGATGGCTGGGTCGACATAGAAGGCGGCATCGGCACCGTATTTGCCTACTCCGGTATCGCACGGCGTGAACTACCCAATGAAACCTTCGCAGTGGAGGGAAATGTTGAACAGCTTTCGGCCAAAGGCACATTCCTGGGCCGGCATATCCTGACCGCCAAGCACGGTATTTCCCTGCATATTAACGCCTTCAATTTCCCTTGCTGGGGCATGCTGGAAAAGATCGCACCAAGCCTGATTGCCGGCGTACCGGTGATCGTTAAGCCCGCCACGGTTTCGGCCTACCTGACCGAGGCCATGGTAAGAGAAATTATCGCCTCCGGTATTTTACCCGAAGGCTCACTGCAGCTGATCTGCGGGCGCACGGGTGACATGTTTGATCACTTGAACGAGCAGGACAGCGTCACGTTCACAGGTTCGGCCTCGACCGGGCAAATGCTCAAGAGCCACGCCAATATCATGGCCAACAGTATTCCATTCAACATGGAAGCCGACTCTCTGAACTGCTCCATTCTGGGTGCAAATGCCGCACCGGGAACGCCGGAATTTGACCTGTTCATCAAAGGTGTAGCCGCAGAGATTACGGTCAAGGCCGGTCAGAAATGCACCGCGATCCGTCGCGCTATTGTTCCGCAGGATCATGTTGAAGCAGTGATAGATTCACTCAAGGCACGCCTGGACAAAACCCCGATAGGCGACCCGTCCGCAGAAGGTGTGCGTATGGGTTCACTGGTCGGAACAGATCAGGTTGGAGACGTTTGGGATGCGGTCAACAGACTGGCAGATGACAGCGAGGTCGTTTACGGCGGCTCGCGTGAGTTTAATGTTGTTGGAGCAGATCGCGACAAGGGTGCATTCTTTCCTTCTACGCTTTTGTATTGCGACAAACCCTTCGAAAATGAAACCGCACACGCAGTTGAAGCCTTCGGCCCGGTCAGCACCATCATGCCGTACAAAGATGAAGACGAAGCCATCGAACTGGCCAGGATGGGTCGCGGTAGCCTGGTTGGCTCGCTGGTCACAGACGATCCTGATGAAGCCGCCAGGATCGTACTGGGTACGGCCGCATGGCATGGCCGCATACTGGTTCTGAACGGCGCTTGCGCCAAAGAATCCACCGGTCACGGCTCACCGCTGGCACCACTGGTTCATGGTGGTCCGGGGCGCGCAGGTGGCGGTGAGGAACTCGGTGGCAGCCGCGCTATCAAGCATTACATGCAGCGTACCGCAATCCAGGGTTCACCGGATATGTTGACTGCGATTACGAAGCAGTTCACCACCGGTGCAACACCAAAAATCGGCCCGGTTCACCCGTTCAGGAAAACCTTTGATGAACTGGAGATCGGCGAAACCATCATTACCCACCGACGCACGGTGACAGAAGCCGATATCGTTAACTTTGGTTGTATTTCCGGTGATCATTTTTATGCGCATTTTGATGAGATAGCCGCTAAAGATTCATTATTTGGCAAACGGGTTGCACATGGTTATTTCGTTATTTCTGCCGCAGCCGGTATGTTTGTTGATCCGGCACCGGGGCCGGTATTGGCTAATTACGGGTTGGAGAATTTGCGCTTTATCGAGCCGGTGGGTATTGGCGATACCATCCAGGTACGTTTAACCGCGAAGGAGAAGATCTGGAAGGCTAAACGGCCCGAGGAAGACAAGGCGACCGGGGTTGTGGTTTGGGATGTTGAGGTTAAGAACCAGGATGATGTTTCGGTGGCAGTTTATGATATTTTGACGTTGGTGGAGCGGGCTGAGGATTAAGGAATCCACAGAACCTAGCGGGGATATGGGGTACCTGCTCTCTGAGACCGTGAGCCGACAGGACGTCGGCGACCGAGCGCGCCATGGATGGCCTTGAAGCGTGTCTCAGAGGGCAGGTACCCCGTGTCGCCGCGGATCGGTTGGCACCAAACTTTAAAAGCCCATCAATTAGATGTCGTGCAACACCATGACCATCGTAAGCAGCGGAGCTGCTCTCTCCTACACGCACACCCGTGTCACCGAGGATCGGTTGGTACCGGCATAACAAAATTCAGGGAATGACACGACATCGGCCCGGTGGACATGAATGTCCACCCTACGGTTTGAATTCGTAATCTTCGACAACCATCCGACCTCGATCGGCCTCCGGTTCGGTTAGTGCTTCGGTTCTGAGTAAAGATGCGTGACAGCGCCCTACCAGTTGCTGGTACTCTTGCGTGCCGCGTGATTTCCACTCGATTTCCTGATCTGAGAGCTCACGCTTGACCTTTGCCGGCACGCCGATCACAAGGCTGCGTGGCGGGCACTCAAACTTTGAAGACACAAACGCAGTTGCACCAACAATGGAAGATTCGCCGATCACCGCACCGTCCATCACCACTGCCTTCATGCCAACCATCGCATTAACGCCAATCCGGCAACCATGCAACACGGCACCGTGGCCAATATGACCATCGCGTTCAACGATGCAGTTCGCTCCGGGAAACGTGTGCATGACGCAGGTGTCCTGAACGTTGGCACCCTGCTCCACGATGATGCGGCCAAAATCTCCCCGCAATACCGCGTTGGGCCCAATATAACAACCCGCTGCGATGATCACATCACCGATCAGCACGGCGGTTTCGTGCACAAAAGCACCGGGATCCACAACCGGGGTTATTCCTTCAAGACTATATACAGGCATGTGCTAGGCAACCTTCAAATTCTGGGTGATAATGCATGATACACAAGTATCATTTTATTACTTCATTTTGTATCCTTTCATTGCTAATCGCGAGGAAAAAATAACATGGGTTTTAATACCATTGAGTTCGATGTCAACGAGGGTGTCGCCACACTAACACTCAACCGGCCCAAAGCGCTGAACAGCTTCACCATGGAAATGCATGGCGAGGTCCGTGAAGCCATGGCGCAGGTGATTGATGATGCCAGCATACGTTGCCTGGTGATCACCGGTGCAGGCCGTGGTTTTTGCGCCGGCCAGGACCTGGGTGACCGTTCAGTATCCGCTGGCGATGCGCCGCCCGACCTCGGCGATTCGGTAGAAAAGAATTACAACCCGCTGATCCGCAGCATCATGAACCTTCCCAAACCGGTTATCTGTGCCGTTAACGGTGTGGCTGCCGGAGCAGGCTCCAGCATTGCGCTGGCTTGCGACATCGTGCTGGCCGCACGCTCGGCCAGTTTTATCCAGGTGTTCTGCAAGATCGGACTGGTGCCTGACTCGGGTGGTACATGGAACCTGCCACGTGCAGTAGGCCTGGCACGCGCCAGGGGCCTGGCCATGCTGGGTGATCGCCTGCCGGCCGAAACCGCCGAGGAATGGGGCCTGATCTGGAAATGTATCGACGATGACAGTTTGCAGGAAGAGGCTCAAAAAATGGCCCGTTATTTTGCCACCCAGCCAACACGTGCGTTGGGTCGCATCAAAAAACTGCTAAACGAGTCGGGAACCAATACCCTGTTCGAGCAAACGGAACTGGAAAAAGAGGCCATGCAGGAACTCGGTCAAAGCGACGATTACCGCGAAGGTGTAGCAGCCTTTATGGAAAAACGGCCACCGGTATTTAAAGGTGCTTGAGTCACTGGATAAAAATGAACTGGCGCGTTTGTGCGGCAAAGCTCTCTTCAAAACAGATAGCGCCTCGGCAGCCCTCGGCATAACGATTGGTGTCGTATCACCCGGCCACGCAACCGCCTCTATGCATATTCGTGATGACATGGTCAATGGTCTCGATATCTGTCATGGCGGTCTGATATTCTCGCTGGCAGATTCCACTTTTGCCCTGGCGTGTAACTCACACAACCTGGTTTCCTATGCGATGGGGTGTCATATTGAGTTCTTACGCCCTGCCCTTAAAGGTGACGAGTTAACCGCACGTGCAACCGAAATGGCCCTGACCCGTCATACCGGCAGTTATGTCGTCTCGGTTACCAACCAGATAGACAAAACCATCGCTGTTTTCCACGGTAGATCCTCCAACCGTGGACAGCCATTGATCACCCATGCAAACCTGAATGAATTATTGGAAGACGAATGAATAACGCCCCCGGAAATAATGCTTATATATGTGATGCTATCAGAACCCCTATCGGCCGCTACGGTGGTAGCTTATCCACAGTCCGAAGCGATGACCTGGGTGCCATTCCACTCAAAGCCCTGATCGACAGGAACCCGGAAGTCGACTGGTCTGCAGTCGATGACTTGTACTACGGTTGCGCCAACCAGGCAGGCGAAGACAACCGCAATGTGGCCCGCATGAGCGGCCTGCTATCGGGTCTTCCCGAATCCGTACCCGCTGTAACACTCAACCGCTTATGTGGTTCGGGCATGGATGCAATCGGCAGTGCTGCCAGGACAATCCGCAGTGGTGAGGCTCAACTGATCATCGCCGGTGGCGTGGAATCCATGAGCCGCGCCCCCTTTGTAATGCCCAAGGCCACTTCTGCCTTCAGTCGCCGCGCAGAAGTCTATGACACTACCATGGGCTGGCGTTTTGTTAACCGTGCGATGAAGGCCCAATATGGCATCGATTCCATGCCCGAGACAGCTGAAAACGTGGCTGCAGAGTTCAACATCAATCGTGAAGACCAGGATGCATTTGCACTGAACAGCCAATTGAAAACTGAGCGGGCACAGAGTGACGGAACCTTCAACGATGAAATCACTCCGGTCAGCATCCCACGGCGTAAACAGGAAGCACTGATTTTTGACCGGGATGAACATCCCCGTGCAGGCAGTTCGCTGGCAGGCATGGCGAAACTACCCACACCTTTCCGTGAAAATGGCACGGTGACCGCCGGCAACGCGAGTGGTATCAATGATGGTGCCTGTGCATTGTTGCTCGCCTCCGGTGAAGCTGTCGAACAATATGGCCTGCAACCCAAAGCCCGGGTCATCGCAATGGCAACCGCAGGTGTAGCACCCCGCATCATGGGAATTGGCCCGGTGGATGCAAGCAAAAAGGTCCTCAAACTGGCAGGCTTGAGCCTGAAGCAAATGGATGTCATCGAACTGAACGAGGCTTTTGCCGCCCAGTCACTGGCATGTATGCGTCTGCTTGGCCTGCCGGATGATGCCGGGAACGTGAACCCCAATGGTGGTGCCATCGCGCTTGGCCATCCGCTCGGTATGAGCGGTGCCCGCCTGGTAACAACGGCCTTATACCAGTTGCAACGCACCCAGGGCCGCTATGCCCTGTGCACCATGTGCATTGGTGTTGGCCAGGGTATCGCCATTATAATCGAAAGGGTTTAAGTGGTTTGAGACTGAGGAAATGGTCGGGTTAGCACAACTAAAGAAAGCAATAAAAAGAACCCGGCCAGGGCCCACAAAGCCCACCAATGGTTCAATACCTGTGAAAATTCTGCACCCATTTGATTCAGTTTCAGGAATCCCTGGATGGCGGAGGTGGTGGGAAACCACTGACTAATCCAAAGTACCGGTTCCGGCAACAGCTCACGTGGCCAGATGAAACCTGCTGTAAATGCCATGGGCAAGGAACTTATCATGACCAGCGGCGCCGCCAGTTCGCGCCGTGGCAGCAACTGCCCGAACAGGATGCCAAGCGCAATACTGGCCGATAAGAATGCGGCGATCATCATCCACAAGTCCAGGATCGCAGCATTTCTGCTAATTCCGTAATACTCAAAACATGCCCCCATATAAAACTGGGTGAGCAGGAAGTAGACCACGAACATGGCTACAAACCGCGATGCGAACAGCAAAGCGGCCTGTTTCAATGAAAATCCTGATTTTACCCTGCGTTCCGCACCAATCAAACCCGCAGCCAGCAGCTGGGTTTGTTGCAGTATCAGGATGAAGATGGCAGGCAATACGTAACCAAGATAGCCCATACCCACGTTGAATAACGGTCGCTCATTGAGATAAACGGGCGACCAGTCCTTGACGGCAAAGCTCAATGGCACGCCATCCAGCATCAGCTCCCGCACCCGGGCGATCGCGCTGGTGGTCATCACAGCTCCTGCGAGCCCTTCTATTACCGTTCCGTAGATCAGAAAAAAGTTGGCATCGCCGGCCAGACCAATCACCGGACTGCGCGACAAACCCAGGTCGCGCTCAAAGTGACGCGGTATGATCAACATACCGCGAACCTGACCATCAAGCAGCAGGGTACGCGCCTCAGAAACACTACTGACACGCTCAGCAACATGCACCTCGGGGGTCGCATCCGCATAACGAATCAGACGCCGACTGGCCGGAGAGTTATCGTGATCAACCACGGCAATCGATTGCTGCAATGGCAACTGGTTAAGGTAGGGTTGCGGATACAGCACGGCATAAAACAGCACGCCACCGATGATGGTAATGATCACTGCAGGGTCTTTAAAAATCCTCAGGAATTCCTTCTTAAGATGCGTCCGAAACATCACTGAAAGCTGCTCTGCCGGTCTTTAAAGCGATAAATGATGACCGGTACCAGCACGGAAAATGCCAGCAGCACCAGGCCCGGCTTCAGCGTATGAGCAGGACCGGCAGCATATGAAACCTGGTTCAAAAAGCCATCAAGATAGTGCGCTGCCGGCATCAGGTCCCGCCAGAATTGTGCAAACACGGTCATGTCGGACGCCGGAAAGGTCACGCCCAGGAAAGCAAAGGCAGGGGCGGCAAATGCACCTGCCAGGCTCAGACTTCTTACCAGGTCAAATGCAAGCACATAAAAGAATGCCCCGAGTAACTGGCAAGCAATTACAAACAGGAATATGAGCGGTAACAACCCGGCGATTGATGATTGATGAGGCCAATCCAGACCGCCATACAAAAAAGCCAGCGCAAGCAGGATATGGACCGAAAACACACAGCTGTAAAGAAATGAACGCCCGGCCCGTTGAGTGGCAGGTGTTTTCAGGTCCTTCCTACCAAAGCTCAAAATCGTGACACAAATAATCAACAACTGGAACAAGGCAGCCAAAAGAGCCGGCACCAGGAAGGTCGCGTAATTCATGTTCAGGTTATACAGCGCTGACATCTGGCTTCGCAGCGGCAGTGAGGTTGCAAACGCTGCCTCAATCACCGGCCTGTTGACAAGAGTTCTACCGACATCGAGCTCAATAGCTAACGTAGTCTCAATCTCGAGCAGGGCTGAGCGGATAGCTTTACCGGTCAACAGATACTGTGCATTGTAAAAAGCTGTGATTGCGGGTGCCTCTGCCCGCATCACATCACGAGACAGCCCGGGCGGGATGACTACCATTGCATAAATACCGGCATCACTAATATCCGCTTTACCTTCAACAATGGAGGAGTAGTGCCGGGTGACATTTAATGCCGGACTGGCTTGCAGGTAACGTACGACCTTGCGCGACAAACTGCTCTGGTCCAGATCCACTACCCCAACCGGCAGATCCATTGGTTGCCCGGCGGAGAAGATCAGCAGTAAAAACAGTGACAAACCCGGAGGCAGCCAAACCACCAATGCAAACAGCCAACGATCCTGGCGCAGGGCATTAATTTCAGTTTTGAGGGCGTTTGCCAGGCCGCTCACCCGCTTCAGAGCTCCAGCAATGTCGTCATACCAACCCGCAGGCCTTCTATCGCTGTCAGCGGGGTTGCTTCCACCTCAAAAGTTTTCAGATCATAACCAGCGGTGGCACTGGTTGCCCGCCAGGTGGCGAAATCTCCCATCACGCTAATATGGCTGATCCGGAATTTGTACAAACCATCACCGAGTGCAGGAATCCGGACCTGAATTTCTGCACCCTTACTGATGTTTTTCAGGTAATCCTCCCGCAGTTGGAATACCGCCCAGGCTTGTTTGATATCTACAATGGTCAACACTGGAAACCCCTGCGGGGCCAGCTCACCGCTGTGCAGAAATACGGTTGAAACTTCACCGGACCAGCTGCTGTGAATTTTGGTATCCCGCTGCATGGCTTCAACTTCAGCCACAACTCCGGATGCCATTTGTTCCTGCCCTTTGGCCGCTTCTTTGGTTTCAGAGCGGGCACCTTCCTGCGCCATTGAATAAATTTCGTAGGCTGCCTGGGTGGTATATTTTGCAGCTTCATGTGCGGCATACACCTCATCTCTGCGCTGCTGCGGAATAACACCGTCAGCCAGCAGGTTCTCCATACGTTCAAGTGTCTTGGCCGCTAACTCTTCAGCAGCCCTGGCGGTTTGCCACTGGTCACGTGCCGCTTCGATCTCCTGACTCCTCGCACCCTTATCCGCAGCCTTGGCGATCGCGCTGGCCGCTTGCCTGCCACCTTCGGCCTGGGCAAGTTTTGCTTCCATCTCCGGGCTGTCTATCCTGAAAACCAGTTGACCAATTTCAACCTGGTCTCCCTTGCGTACCAGCACCTCGGCTATTCTGCCCGGCACCTTGGAGGATACTGTGTATTCCGTGGCTTCAATTTGCCCTTGCAATACCAGTGGTTGCGGCCGGTAGGCATCCCAAAAACTCCACGCCAGCCATACAACCAGAACAAGAGCAATCAAGCTTAAAAAGCGGCTACCGGTATTCATTGTGAATCCTCCGTCATACCCGATTCCTGGCGGGCCCTGATTTGATACTGGCTAAAATCGTTTAAATCGCCGCTCAACGCCAATAATTGCGAGAGTGACACGATGTATTGATAGGCTGCGGCAGAGCGCTCTGTGCGGGCGACCGCAACGAATAGCTCGGCATCAACCAACTGCGATGATGTTGAAAACCCTTCGTTAAAGGCTTCCTTGCGCAGATGCAGGTTTTCATGCGCCAGTTCCAGGCTGGAACCAAGACCATCATATTCCTGCAAAGCCTGTTGCGCCTCTTTGTATGCGGTCACGGTGGCCACCGTGAGAACCCTGCGAGTACTGTGCGTAAGCCTGTTAACCGATTCCTGTGCCTTGAGTGTCGCATCAATGTTCTTTGAACGATTGATGCGGTCGTGCAACGGAACCGTAAAACCCACACCGACCTGCCACTCTGGCAACAGGTCAGAAACAATCGAGTTATCCTGATACAGGGCATAATCAGCAAACAGGAATACCTCAGGATAATAACGGCCGCGTTTGGCACTCTCAATCGCCTGTAATTCGCGTTCGCGTGCCTTCAACGATTTGAGTAATGGACTATTATCCAGTGATGCCGCTATAAACGGCTGATCGGTTGGAATACTTTTGTTGGTAAACAAGTAATCGGTCGGATAAATCTCAACACTTTTATGCAAAAGCTGGCGTAGCGCGAGCTGTGCAATTTCCAGTGCCTTTTGTGATTTACGCGTGACAACCCGGGAACGGTCATGCGCAACGGCGACTGACAGTCTGTCGACTTTCGCAATCTGCCCCTGCTCCTCGAGCTTGCGGGCATTATCAAGGTGTTTTAAGAAGCCCGTTTCCGCTTGCTGGTGTGTGTCCAGGTTCTGCTGTGCCAGTACCACACCAAAATAGATTTTAACCAGTTTTTCAAATACGGTGCGGCGCTGAACATCGAACAACTGCATCGCTATATCGGTCTGAGCAGCACTGGCATCCTGTGCGGCCGTGATCCGGCCCCCACTGTAGATCGGCCACAATGCGGTCAGGGCAAGACGGCCGAAGGACTGGTTGGTAATATCAGTTTTAAATGCAGCTTCGCCACCGATTGCATCGATTATATCCTGACCAATAGCGTTATCTTTCAAGCCGGTCAACGGATTGAAGTCAAGCGCATCCACTGACACCGCATCATCCAGGTGCGTGTATGAACCGGAAATTTCTACCTGCGGATAATTGAGGCTGCGAGTGGCTTCCTGCAAATATTCAGAACGTTCGACATTGGCCTGCTCTGCCGCCAGAATATCTGAAATTTTCTGAATTTCCTGCCAGGCCCGGCTGAACGTGTAGTCTTCCGCCACGAGCTGCATTGGCCACAAGCAACTACACACAAGGGTAACCGATAATAAGATTTTGTTATTCATGCCATTCGTCCCCTACCCCACCGGCAGTGCAAATATCGTGACAAAAGCAAGGATCGCAGCAACCACCGCAATGACCAACTTTTGGCTTATTTTTTCGCAAAACGCCAATGATGAATTGACCAGGGTTGACACTATATTAGTTGTCGCAAAGTACCTGGACCTTGTAAGCCAGTCCTTGTAAATCTTCAGACTCATCAGCATCCAGCAAGCGTTCCTTTGCCCGCGAACAGGAGTCGGCCTCGTTGCCATGGTGTTCCACCATGTCAACATGTTGAGATAAGAATACTGTCGATGTCAGAACTAAAAATACAAACAAACGCATAAGAGGCCTCCTCTCTTATCAGGAATTGGAACATTGGTGATGCCTGATTATATTGCATTTTGCCAATGAAGTTTTGGCCTGCTTTTCTTGTATATTAGAAAATTCTTATATAAAGGTGTTGACATGTATATTATGTTTATCTAATATAGCTGCATCTTATATTAAGCATTTCTAATATACCTGGTATCGCGTTACTCGGCATCACTACGCGAATTGGATAATCCCATACGGGGAACCTTGATAAACACATCAGATTTTTCACGAGTGAGGAGAAGTAACATCATGAACAAGTTAGTTAAAACATTAGCAATAGTAGGAATATTAGGAACTGCCATCATCGCCACCGACGTTTCAGCATGGAACTGGGGCAACGGCAATAACAACAATTGGAATAACAATGGCTATTCCAACGGTAACGGTAACGCTTATGGCAACGGTTACGGCAATGGCAACGGTAATGCCCAGGGAAACTTCTCTTTTGGCTTTTCCGGTAACTCAAACGTAGCGGGTAACGGTAATGGCTACGGAAACGGTTATGGTAATGGATACAACGGCTATAACGGTTCCAATGGCTATAACGGCAATGGCAATGGCTACGGCAATGGCTACGGCAATGGCAATGGCTACGGCAATGGCAATGGCTACGGCAATGGTTACGGTAACGGCAACGGTAGCGGCAACGGTTCTTTCTCGTTTGGCTTTTCCGGTGACTCAAATGTAGCGGGTAATGGTAATGGTTATGGCAATGGCTACGGCAATGGTTATAACGGATATAACGGCGGATATAACGGATATAACGGTTACAACAACGCACCGTACGGCTATGGACCACAAGGCTACGGCCCTAATGGTCAGGCTCCAAATGGTCAGGCTCCTAATCGCCAGGCTCCTGAAGCACCTTGAACCACCGTTAGTTTTCTGGATTCCATGTTCTTTCACCCGGCAAGTAAGATCGCCGGGTGAAAGAATTTCCACTTTCGGCGTTTAGAAAACAGCCCTTTCATTTACTCCCGTATTCCAATTTACAAGGAAGCAATCATGACCACAGATCTGACAAAAATATCAGGAATCGGCGCTAACTCTGCAGAAGCTCTTGCAGAAGCCGGATTCGACACCATTGAAGCTATCGCCAAGGCAAGCCCTGAAGTGCTGGAAAAAGTAAATGGCTTTGGCCTGAAACGCGCTGAGCGCATCATCGGGGCAGCTAAACAACTGATCCTGGACGCCAAGCCTGCATCAGCTAAAGTCACACCGGTAGCAGCACCTGCAGCAAAGGTGAAGCCAGCAGTCCGTCCAGTTCGCCGCGGCAGAACACGGACGTTTTTCGCAAGCGCCGCCGTTCTGCTTTTATTGGTCGCCGCTGTTGTATATTTCGGCTACCAGAACGGTATCGGTGGCTTCGTCCCGGTACAGACGGCACAACAGGACACAAGCAGTGCTCCGGTTGACCAGGGTGCAATGATGCCAATGACCGCTAACCCGGCAATGGCTCAACAAAGAGCCCCCATGCAGGGACAACAGCCTATGAACGGTGCAGAACAGACCGCACCAGGTGCAATGTCTAATATGCGACGTAACCCGAATGAGCCAGAGTGGGTTGCCAGGCAGCGCGCTCAGTCTATTGCCCAGGCAGAGATGCATCGCGCCCGTGCTGAGAAAATCAGGGAAGATTCATGGAACCGTTATGTTGCCAGTCTGCCACCAGCGCAAGCTGCTCAGGTCACCAGGCAACACGATATGGCTATGAAGCAAATGGAAGCGTCTCAACGCAGACAGGCTGCCATGATTCAGCAGCACAACGCTTACGTAAATCAGCGCTTTGGCGGCTAATTATTGTAAGTGTTAGTCAAGCCAGGATTAAAAAAACCCAGTCATTTGACTGGGTTTTTTTTGACTTTGGATATCGTTATTGTTAACGCCAACCCCAGGCAAATTCAACTTCAAACTGATCCATATCAATGGTAATTGTCTGGGTCGGATCAAACGGGTTAATACCAGTAACCTTGTTGTTCGGCGCATACATGAAGGCCATGCTCATCTCATTGCCGGAAGCCATTTCGCGCGAGAAACCAAAGGTAATATGGTCTTCAACTACGCCCGGCGCCAGGATGTTGAACATGACCTCACTTTCAGGAATCGGCTGATCACCGTGGCTGAAACCAGCACGCCATGTCCAGTCGTTGCCACTGCTCCATTGTGCACCGATCTTGAAAATGTCCATGTCTTCCCAGCCGAACCCGGCTCCCTGTTTGCCCCCCAGGCAATGATCAAAGGCACTACTCATCGGGTTTACGGAAGGACAGGAAAACAGTCTCGAAAATTCGTTACCAATTGAAACCGCATCACTGTACCAGATCTTTTCATAATCAAAGTTCAGGGCCAGGCCGGAATTAGGCCTGTAGGTCAAACCCAGTTTCAGGTCAGCAGGAATATCCATGTTTCCACCACCGGCAAACAGGTCGGAATAGTCTTTGAATTTACTCATACCAATTTTGGGTATATAGCTGCCCGCAACACTGAGCTTCTCATTGATATCCCACAGCACGCCAACCCTGCCGCTAATACCATAGCCCTGGTCGTGGCCTTTATTGGACAGGCTATCGGGTTGCACCATGCCACCACTGGCAACAAAGGTTTCAGTAAATGGGGCAAAAGTACCCACACCCCGGGCGGAAAACACCTGCATGACGGCAACCAGTGATACACCCCAGGTAAAGCTTTCGCCGAGGCTGCGTGAATAGGTAAGGTCAAGGTATGCCTGGCTGAAATCAACACCGGCCGAGCCACCGGGACCGCTGCCCGGTATCGCACTGGCACCGTAGGTTCCGGGGAAAGTCAACACAGGCGCGGGGCCAAGGCCATCAGGGTCGAAAGTCGCGGAACCACCTTTCCATAGTGAATTCATGCCACCACGGCCATAAAAGGCAGCACCCCAGGCACTTTCTTCGCTCAACTTCCAGGTACCGGCAATGTGCGGAATAAAAAAGGCATTATTGCTGCTGTCTATATCGTTAGGGCCAATAGTGAAGGCACCACCCTGACCATTGGCCTCGCTTTCAGAAGTTTTATAATGACGGGACGGGCTGAAAACTGAAATACCCGCATCATATTTACCCGCATTGGCCAAAGCCGCTGCCGGGTTATTGGCAATCGAAATCGCATCTTCGGGCATCGCCAACCCGGAACCTGCCATAGCCTTATTTTTGGCTCCGGTCCCATGGGTGAAATAACCGTTGGTTGCCCACAGGGGCGTCGCACAGGGGCGTGGTTAACAAAAGTGTTGTTATGGCTGTGAACAACTGACTGTGCTTTTTAAACTGCATATGGATGTTCCCCGTTGGGATGCTTGTAGTTGATTAACTCCTTCGGCGACATCGCCTCATTATTATTATTGATTTGTGATTAAAACCCTCCTGGCGATTACCAGGGCAAAAAGGTATTCATAAATTGCATGGGACGTGACACGCTATTATTCATAACGGCAATGTCATATCTCATCCTGACCATCGATTGATTGATGTTACCCATATAAAAGGTCATTTCACGCATGGCGGCAGATTGCCCTTCCAGCGTTTGTGTCATCACGACCATATTGTTTGACATGACCCTCATATTTACTGATATTTCATCCATGTTGTTGACGATTGCATCCATGTTATCTGCCACCCTTTTAACGTCATTCGTCAGATTGTAAATCAGGTAAAACCCGTAAGCTGCGAGCAAGATAAAAGCAAACAGGGAAGGATAAACAATGGCTTCCCAACGCCTGGCACTGGCTGTAAAAGCTGAGGACAGTGTTTCAAGACTATGCTCCAGGCCACTATCTACAATACTTGGACGCCTGGGATTCTCCTCTTCCATCTCAACTGATGACCCAAGTTTACTTTTTTCTGACTCTGTCATAATAACCTCTGATATTGAAGCAGTTAGCTTTCTAACTGCTCACGTAATTTTTCTGCAACGTCAGGATCCAGGCCATGGATTACCAGGTACAGATAATGAATTTGTTCCGTCATTCTCAGCTTTTGCAGCCTGAGCGCTGCTTCATAGTAGGCCAGGCTCGCCTGCTCCCAGTCTCCTTTCAGATAATACACATTGCCCAATTCGCCGACTACGTTCGGGTCATCCGGATACAAATCTGCCAGTTCGCGGTAAAGCTCAATCGCATTACTCGAATTTCCGGTAAGGTGTAAAAGCCGTGCCTGGTTAATCATTTCTGAATTAGAGGTCGGGGGATTACTCTCCATAGCCGTCTGAAAACCTGAATCATCTTCCAGTTGTATCTGTTCAGATTCTTCATCGATAGCCTGGTCAACCTCAATCTCCAACATTTTATCTTCTGTTTCTGGCGGTGCCGGTGTTTCATTGGCAGCCTGGTCAACATCGGTTTCAAACGCTGCCTCTTCTATCTCTCCCTGCTCATCTGTCACAGCTTGTTCAGCTTCTATTGTCAGCTCAACATCGTCCTGTGGCGTTTGTTCATCCTGTGGTGTTTGCTCATCCTGTGGCGCCTGCTCTTGTGTTTCTATCTGAACTGGCTCATCACCCATAGCCCGGTTCACAGCGGTTTCGACCAGCAAATCCAAATCGGTGATTTCTACCTCGCACTTACACTTTACAACCCTGGGCTGAGATGCTTGTTCCGCTTCCTCCGGAGTTTCGCATTCCGGAACCTCCCCGACTCCCTGGGTTTCCTGGGTTTCCTGGGGTTCCTGGGCATCCTGGATTTCCCCGACTACCGCGACTGTTGGCTCTTCTTGTTCCGGAACGATGTTAGCCCACACTAAAACCCGGTTTACCGTGTTATCTACATAGGTATTAATGATTTCTGAAAATATCAGCGTGCGATAATAGTAGGCGCACCCGATAGCAACAATAAATACCAGTAACATCAGGTATCTCAATATTCGGCGAATCAGTTTCATGTCTTAACCTCTGTTTATTGGGTCGTCTTAAGTGCTTATCGGGTTTGCAGTTATCTTTGGGAATAAGGCCCGGGCAAGAATTTCAAATTCTTGTGCGGCTTTACTGGAACTTGATAGTTCAAATACTGCCAGCCCCTCACTCATAGAGTGACGATAAATCGTGCGTTGACAAAGCCGGTGCGGAACCAGTGTTGCACCGGGCAATTGCGCCAGTAATTCTTCCGTTTCATCCGACTCTCGAATTGCATAATGCGTATCGGCACGATTAACAAATGAAAGAATCTCGGGCTGCCTGGCCTTACCGGTGGCTGCATCAACAATGCTTAGAAATCTTTGCGTCGCCCATACATCAGGCTGACTTGGTGGTACCGGAATCAAAATCCGGTCAGCCACTTTAATGGCATGTTTCATGGCATCCATATTGCCTGCACCCACGTCCACGAGCACCTGGCCGGGATGGTTTTGAAGCTGTTTCTCCAATTCGTCTTCACCCTGAAATACAACCAGTTCCGGTTCGTATTCCTCCTCACGACGTGTTTCAGCAACATCCCCCAAGGTGCCTTGAGGATCCAGGTCATAAACAACGACTTCCTGTCCCATGGCTTGCAACCACAAACCAAGATTGAAGGTCACGGTGCTCTTACCTGACCCGCCTTTCAGATTGGCGATAACGGTAATGAACCCTTTTGTATTTTTTCTGCTCATATTACTGCTGTTCCGCACTGGCACCGGGCTGCTGTGTAGCAGCATAATTTTGCAGGCTTTCTACCTGTTTAAATCCATCCGGTATTTCAAAAAGTTCTTTTGCCTGTGTCCCTGTCTTAATATCACGTAATTCACGGATGTAACCGCCCGGCAATTCTTCCCGAATCGCCATTTTTAATTCCGGGTCATACCACTGTGTTGCGGTTTCCATTTTTCCATCCGGTGTTAATGACCGCCACAACCATTTCTCGGTATGCCGGCCATCGATAAGTTCATTTTCCAAAGGAAGCAATTCAGTTAAGGTTCCATTCGGCATAAATTCGCGAACCACCATACGGTGCTCCACATCTATCCAGTGAAGGCTAAGCTGCATTTGACCGCCCTGATTTTCCGCAAATTCCCATTTTTCGGTTTGCCGGTTATTGATCATTTCCTCACCTAACAGCTCACAGCTCGTATTCCTGATCCCGGCACATGGACTTGTCGATGCAAACTCTCCGGACACCTCCGGCATCACAGGAGCAGGACTTTTCTGTTGCAGGAAAATCCTTTCACTTGGAATTAAAAATAATCGCAGCTGCTCTTTGCTGTTCACAATCTCTATCAATGTGCTGTTGTTAAATACCGAGTCCGTTCTGACAATATCTTTACCTACATACATTTTTCTCAGATTTTCAGGCTGGCCAGGCGCTATTTGTACAGCCGTGGCAGAAAACTCAACGGCGACTTCAAACGCAATTGAAATCTCAGTGATCATTAAAGTGAGCACCACTACGATGCCACCAAATATATGGTGCATTTGAACGACCCTGTTTCTCTCAGCTCTGAATCTTGAGAACTATGCCCTGGATTAACCAGGTTGCTCACACAATATTGTGAGCAACCTTTCCGGCTAATTAACCTCGGTTAATCATTCGATGGCGCTGGAGGTGGCGGATATCCACCATAGGGACCAGGACCATAACCAGGAGGAGGACCATACCCTTGAGGAGGACCGTATCCCGGACCAGGACCGTAGCCACTGTTATTGCCGTTGCCATAATAATTTCCATTACCATAACCGTTGCCATAACCGTTGCCATTACCATAACCGTTGCCATAACCACTGCCATTGCCATAACCATTCCAACTGTTATTGCCATAACCGTTGCCATAGGCATTGCCATTGCCACTACCATAGCCGTTGCCACGACCTGAGCTACGCATGCTGAAGTCCATATCACCAAACATGTCACCAAAGCCATTGCCGTTGCCCCAGCCATTGCCGTTGCCATTGCCCCAGCCATTGCCATTGCCATTGCCATTGCCCCAGCCATTGCCATTGCCCCAGCCATTGCCATTGCCCCAGCCATTGCCGTTGCCCCAACCATTGCCGTTGCCCCAACCATTGCCGTTGCCGTTGTTGCCCCAACCGTTGTTGCCCCAGCCGTTGTTGTTCCATGGACCACTATTCCATGGACCACTATTCCACGGACCACCGCCGCCGTTCCACGGGCCACCGCCGCCATTGTTAAACGGGAACCAGCCCGCCTCTGCAGATTGCATGGGTAATATTGTCATTACGCCCGCAAAAGCTGCAACTATGAGTAATGTCTTTAACTTAGTCATCATTGATCTCCTTGCGTACTCTATTTCCAGATTGGCACGAATAATCGTGCCGCCAATCACTCTTTAATTGTCTATCGAAATAACGAACAAAGAGTGAACCACTCGTTATTACGTACAAATAAGCCAAATCAGAAGCAATGCTTCAAATCAACTTACCTTTGTTCACCAGGGACCAAACGGCGGAGTCCACATAGCCATACTCCCTGGATATCCATACGGCATACCATACGGACCAATATTCATTGGATAAGCACCGGGAACTCCCGTCATTATCGGAAACCCGAATCCTGGAAACCCGGCTCCTGGAAACCCGACGCCTGGAAACCCGACGCCTGGAAATCCGGCTCCTGGATATCCAATTCCTGAATACCCGATTCCTGGATACCCGACTCCCGGAAACCCGGCTCCTGGATACCCCGGTAACGCCGGTATCGGGTTCGCATGCGGGTAACCATAAGCCGGGCCACCGTAAGCCTGACGGTAAGCCGGCCTGGCGTAGTTGGCAGGCGCCACCCCATACCCGGACTGATAGGCAAAGGCTGCATCCCGCATGGACTGACCTGAATTACGTGAGAAACGATGTTTTAACTGACGCTGACCGTAATTGTGTGGCCTGTTACCCTGGTCGTTCCTGCCATCCAGTGACGGGGAAGAAAACAGATCCTGCTCCAGAACAGTTTCCGGTAACTCCTCGAGCGCCACTTTTTCCTCGACCCTGGTTGGAAACCGGGCGTTTTGCTGTTGATGTATCGCCGATGACCAGCGGCTTGGCCAGTGGTCAGGCGAGTAAGTGACCTGGCGGGAATTGGGTTCGGCACAAACCGGACCGGCAAATGCCACCAGTAAAATAATCAGCAATCCTGTGGATAATCCACTATGCCTATATTTGTTCATCACCTTACCCGTCCGGATATTCATTTTGTCAGCTTTCAGCCCTGACCGCGGTTATACCAGGGAGGCGGATACCGTCCGGGTGGGGGGCCAAAACCCTGCGCACCAGGAGGGGCATTTTGTGGTCCGTTAAAGCGGGGGCCCGGGGAATTAGGCCCTGGACGCTGTTGCCATTGTTGCGGAGGCTGCTGCCACTGCTGGGGAGGGCGCCACTGCTGAGGAGGCTGTTGCCACTGCTGAGGTGGTTGCTGCCACTGCCGAGGTGGCTGCTGCCGTTGTTGAGGAGTTTGCTGGCTTTGTTGCCGTCTCTGCTCCATTTGTTCCTGCCATTGTTGTTGCGCTGCATTCTGCTGCTTGCGCATCTCTTCCTGGTCCCGCTGCCACTGTTGTTGCCTCAGCGCTGATTGTTCCTGCCATTGTTTTTGTGCCGCCTGGCGACGTTCTTCCATTTCCTTCTGCTGGCTTTCCCAGTCTTGTTGAGATTGGGCCTGCCGTGGCTGACCTTGC
>Ga0164313_10000236_pt1 | contig 41157 bp, 34 predicted proteins | sample GuaBasSedimGuay4_FD_113735 | JGI IMG/M metagenome (GOLD analysis project Ga0164313, IMG submission 113735) | Subseafloor sediment microbial communities from Guaymas Basin, Gulf of California, Mexico - Guay4, Core 4569-4, 0-3 cm | ecosystem: Environmental > Aquatic > Marine > Hydrothermal vents...
GAAGAACACAGATGGAAGAACACAGATGGAAGAACACAGATGGAAGAACACAGATGACAGAAGCCAGACGGAAGGTCTAGAGGAGGAGTGCTGAGACCTCATCGCGTAGGGACGGGGTTGTGGCGATGAAGCCGGGAACCAGAGTGTCCCTGTTGTTCCATGTGGGAGTCGATCCATCGATGAGCGCTGCCCAACCTCCGGAGGCGGCGAGGAGCGCAGCACCTCCGGCGATGTCCCACTCGTTCTTGGGGCTCCGCGTCCATGTGGCATCAAGCCTCCCAGAAGCAACGAGTGCAAGTTTGTATGCCACGGAACCCATCGGGACGACGGTGAAACCGGAGGGACCATAACCATCCCACTCGCCGCGCATGACCTCGGAGCGCGACGCCCCGACTTGTGCCTCGTGCAGAGTTGAAGCCCCAAGTACCCCGTGTGGCCCGGTGTACTCGACGCCGCAGCCGACCGCACCCATGATCCGTTCACTTGTCGCGGGGTTGTGAATGCCCCCGGCAACCGGCTGGCCGTCTTCGATGAGTCCAATAGAGACACACCATTGCGGGATGCCGTCGATGAACTCGCGTGTGCCATCGATCGGATCCACGATCCACACCCTTCGTCGGCTGAGGCGATCCAAGGAGTCAATGGTCTCCTCCGAGAGCCAACCCTCGTCATCGGCTGGGAGGATGCTCCTGAGGATTCGGTCCACGGCGAGGTCTGCCTCTGTCAGAGGGTCGCCACCAGACTTCAGCGTGGATTCGATAGCTCCGGGCGTGAACTCCTCAAGAACGGCTACCGCCTCGTCGAGTGCGGTGCTGATCCGCACGAGATTCTGGGCATGGCCCATTTCGACTCCTGGTAGCACATCGGGCACATCTGCATCGTAGCGGATGAGGGTGCTTCCCCTTCTGTCTACCCATGCTTCCACGTCTGGTCGCGCGAGTCTCTACCATCGGGTGTACAACGAAGGAGAGCCGATGAAGACTTATACCTCGCCAGGGGGAGTCAATGTAGCGCCGAGTGTCAACGCAGTTCAACAACTGATGGTGCGCGCTGATACCCAACCTGAGTATCCGGCCCTGATGTATCGAACCGGCGACAACTTCGTTTCGGTATCGACCAGAGAGTTCTACGACACCGTCGTTGACCTCGCTGCCGGCCTCATCGCAGCCGGTATCAGCAAGGGAGACCGTGTTGCGCTCCACAGTGGAACCCGTATCGAATTCACCTACTTCGACTACGCGATCTGGGCTGCGGGTGCTGCGGTCACAACCATCTACGAGACGTCCTCCCCGGAACAGATCAAGTGGATACTGAACGATTCCGGTTCAAAGGCTCTCGTAACGGAGAACGCCTCGACCCTGGCAGCCTACGACGAGGTCTCCAAGGAGATACCCGAATGTAGGGGCGTCTTCGTGATCGAGGATGGAGCCCTTGAGGCGCTCAAGGCGATGGCTACAGACGAGAACCGTGCCGAGGCGAGGCAGCGGATCGCCGCGATCACTCACGACGATCTTGCAACACTGGTGTACACCTCTGGTACGACCGGAATGCCCAAGGGATGCATACTCACGCACAAGAACTTCGTGTGGGAGGTAACGAACCTGCAGGGTTCATTGTCAGAACTCCTCTCTGAAGGCAACAGAACCTTGATGTTCCTGCCTCTTGCACACATCTTTGCCAGAGTGGTCCAGTCGGCAAGCGTCTCGTTCGGTGTCACGATCGCCTACAGCACCGGGATCCCGAACCTGCTCGAGGAACTCCCGATGGTGAATCCGACATGGGTGTTCTCCGTGCCGCGTGTCTTCGAGAAGATCTACAACGGCGCCAAGGCAAAAGCTGAGGCAGGTGGAAAAGGCGGGATCTTCGACAAAGCCAGCGACACAGCTATTGCGTATTCCCAGGGCATCGAACGTGGCAAGGTCACCATTGGAACGAAGATTGCTCATTCGGCTTTCGACAAGGTTGTCTATTCGAAGATCCGGGCGCTATTCGGTGGCGATTGCACGTACGCCATTTCTGGTGGGGCACCGCTTGGCGCACGGCTCGGCCACTTCTTCCGGGGCGTAGGAGTTATCGCTCTGGAGGGATACGGCCTCACAGAAACGTCCGCTGGCGCGACCGTGAACCGCCCGGATGCGATCCGCGTCGGCACCGTTGGTCTCCCGGTCCAGGGTGGGTCGATCGGTATTGCAGATGATGGTGAGGTTCTGGTCAAGGGTGGTCACGTGTTCTCGGGATACTGGAACAACGAGAAGGCCACTGAGGAGGCCTTCGTGGACGGGTGGTTCCGCACTGGCGACCTGGGCGTTCTCGACAACGAGGGCTTTCTGTCGATCACCGGGCGCAAGAAGGAAATCATCGTAACGGCTGCAGGGAAGAACGTTGCCCCAGCGGTTCTTGAGGACCGTATGAGGAGCCATGGCCTTGTATCCCAGGTGATGGTGATCGGTGATGCACAGCCCTTCATCTCTGCCCTTGTCACTCTCGACGAGGACGCGTTGCCTCTATGGGCGGCAGCTCACGGAAAGGAAGACCTCTCGAACGAGGACCTCCACAAGGACAGCGATCTCATCGCTGAGGTCCAGAAGGGGGTCGATGAGGCGAACAAAGCGGTATCGCGTGCTGAGGCGATCAAGACCTTCCGGATTCTTCCCGATGACCTGTCGATAGCTGGTGGAGAGCTGACGCCAACACTGAAGGTGAAGCGGTCCGTTGTTGCATCCAAATACGCAGGCCTCATCGACGAGATATACGGATAAGGAGAACACAGAGCACAGAGCACAGAGAAGAGAGCACAGAGAAGAGAGCACAGAGCAAGAGCACAGAGCAAGAGCACAGATTGAGAGAAGAGAATCTGTGGACCAGCTCGGAACAATTCAGTACCCCGGATGATCAGGGAGATTCCTTCTGTGTTCTGTGTTCTGTGTTCTCTCATCTAGGACGACGGGAACTTTCGTGGCCGTTCCTTCGTCGTATCAGTAACGCTGTTGACCGGTAGGTTCTGTCACGATGTACAAACGACTTCTCATGCTCGCCCTTGGTGCTGGCCTCGCCGTGCTGGTGGCTGTTCCCGCGCTGGGGGCCGTTATGCCTGCAAGGGACCTGCTCCCCGATGGGGATACAAGGCCGATCATCGTGTCTGTGACCCTTGAGCTACCCCAGCCACACAACAAACTCCTCGAAGCAGACATCGTTGTCGATGCATATGACAACGACGGCATTGTGCGCTACGAGTATCGCTGGAGAGGACCGACCGTAGGAGCTATCACCACCGCAACGGTGCTGTCACCAACGGTGACCTACGAGTTCGTGAGGCCTGGCTCTGCCTATGTACTCGACGTGAGGGCCATTGACGTGAACAACCATCCGTCTGATTGGTATCGAGCATGGCAGGGGACAACACCTGCGGTGCCGAACGTGATCGTTGCTGGCGACTCGATCGCCTCGGGATACACCAAGCAATGGTTCACGGGTGACGCCACATGTACTGATGTTGACTACTCGTACGGCAATGTGCTCGCCGCCGAGATCGCTGCCAGCCTTCCTCCCCAATGGGCCCCCACCTACACGAACCTCGCCTGGGCTGGTGCGGGCGTTGAGCACATGGTGGATGGTGGCAGAGACTCATGTGGCGTCTCGCACGAACCTCAGGTTGATCAGATACGGAGCGTTGCATCGCCCGACACTTGGAATGTTGTCGCCATAACGGCAGGCATCAACTCGACCAACTGGACGGACGTCATCATCGAATTGACGGCGGATGCAACTTTCTCGTTCACTTCTTCTGGTGACAAGAACGTGTGTGATTCAGCCGTCAGGAACACGTGGAACATCGAAGCGAAGCGTGACATCGTGTCCCAGACAACCGCGGCTGTGAGCACAGCGATAACCGAGTTCACGAACGCGCAGGTGTTGTGGACCGGGTACTACGACATCACGAACACGGAGCTTGCCCCGCTGTATCGGCCGATCACCGGTGCGTGCTCAGACGAGATGTCGTACGCCCTTGACGAACTCCACGGTGCGCTGCGTGATGGACTCGCCGACGCGGTTCGCTGGGTCGACATCGATGCAGGGATCGCCACCCAAAAGTGGGCAGGTTGGCCCCACCCGAGCCCTCAGGGTCACGCCACCATCGCCCACCGCATCGCCATCGCCTTGAATTCCTAGGACTTTGGCGTTGAATCCGACGAGATATCGGCTGAATCAGCGCCAAAGTCCTGAATGTTTGTCGCAGGGGTGTGACACCATAGGGGGATGGACGAACCGGCGATCTTGCATGCGGACCTTGATGCGTTCTACGCGGCGGTAGCAGTCCTCGAGGACCCGTCCCTCGAGGGCAAGCCCGTCGCGGTGGGAACCGGGGTCGTGCTTTCGTGTACCTACGAGGCCAGAGCATTCGGCGTGCGTGGTGGCATGAGGATGGTCGAGGCACGGGAAAAGTGCCCGTCGATGATCGAGGTCGACGGGACATTCGGTGCGTATCCGCAATACTCGCGCAAGGTGTTCTCCATCTTCGAGTCGTTCACGCCCGAGATCGAGCCGCTATCGATCGACGAGGCCTTCCTCGATGTCTCCGGATCGCTTCATCTGTTCGGCGACCCCATGTCCATCGCCAACCAGATCCGGGCCGAGGTGAGGGACCAGACCGGGTTGGCCGTGTCCGTTGGTGGAAGCACGCGCAAGTTCCTGTCCAAGATCGCCAGCCAGGTGGCAAAGCCCGACGGTGTGATCATCGTGGAACCGGGTACCGAACTCGACTTCCTGCACCCGCTTCCTGTCTCGTCTCTATGGGGGGTTGGGCCCGTGACGAAACGGAAGCTGAACGAGTTCGGTATCGAGACGATCGCGGATATCGCACATACCCCATACGACGCCCTGGTCGTGATGCTCGGCAGTGGTGCGGCGGGCCACCTGGGCGCTCTTGCCAACAATCAGGATCCCAGGCCGGTATCGACGACGCGAAAGACAAAGTCCGTTGGTGCACAGAGTGCCATGCGGTCCCAGATCCGCACGCTCGAGGAGCTCAAGCCCATGCTCTTGCGCCTCATCGACAAGGTCTCGGCTCGCTTGCGCAAGAAGAGCCGAACGGCACGGACCATCACGATTCGGGTGCGGTTCGGTGACCTGTCATCGGTCACGAGGTCTGCGACCATGCCCACCCCAACAGCCTCGACCCAGGCGATAGCCGACGTTGGCTACCGCTTGCTAGCGAAGGTGCTCGACGAGTACCCGAGACATGAGACATCGCTGATCGGCGTATCGACAGCGGGCCTCGGTCTGGGCGAACCACTCCAACTGGCACTCGGTGTCGACGATGCGACCACCGGTGGCACGCCCAAGGAACTCGAATACGGTGCACTTGACGAATCCGTCGATGAACTGCGCCGCAAGTACGGCAAGGGTGTGATCACCCATGGCTCGGATCTGCTCTCTGGCCGTTCGACGTTCGGCGATGGGCTTTCGGACGTCATGACGCCAGACGAGCGACTCATCGTTGCTGAGGATCAGGGACCGGAGTACGTCGACTTCGAGGAATAGACCCGAGGTCGAGAGGAGAGTTTCCATGTGGACGCCCTCACCTACCCTGAGGGGATGCGCTTCCGTCATTGGCTCCTGATCATCGTTGCTGCTGTCGGTTGGGGAACCGGTGGAATCGCCACGCGAGCTGCGTTCGGTGAGGGAGTCGGCGCGTGGACCATGGTGGCGGTGCGCACGTCCATCGCCGCGCTACTCGTTCTTGCCGTCCTGGTCGTACAGCGTGCGGAACTCCCGAGTCGACAGGTGGTTGGGTACGGGGTCGTTCAGGCTGTGTTCAACCTCACCATCCCCTACATACTCTTCACCTTTGCATACGACAACGCATCAGCGGGATTCGTTGGATTGCTCGCTGCACTCATTCCCCTGTCAACGGCTGTGTTCGCCAACTTCATGCTCCAGGACGAGCCTCTGACAAAGGCAAAGCTCTTAGCCCTGTTCATAGCGTTCACCGGTGTTGCAGCGCTTCTGCTTTCAGGTGATTCAGGACTCGCCGAAGGTGGCAGGCCGTTCGTTGCTGTCGGCCTCGGGCTAACCGCTGTCATCTCGATCGGGTACGCAGGTACGTTCGCAAAGAGGCATGCAGGCCAGTACGACCCGATCATGTTGACCGGACTTCAGTTTGGGTTGTCGGCCGTCGTCCTCGTCGTGGCGATGCTTGCCATTGAAGGAGTACCGGTCGACGTAACCGCCAAGGGTTGGGGCCTTATGGTGTTCATGTCGGTGTCGGCGACGTTCATGCCGTTCCTCCTCTTCTTCTGGCTCCTGCAGTACATCTCGGTGACGGACGCATCGCTGATCGGGTATCTCGTTCCCTTCGTTGCGCTCATCGGTGGAATCCTCATCCTCGGCGAACAACTCCAATCCGGTATCGTCGTCGGTGGCATCCTCGTCTTCACAGGCATGGTCCTGGCAGACAGGGCAGGTCGCAAAGCCGCGGAAGCAGCCAGCCATACCGCGAACGACGTCGCCTGAACAGGAACCGTCCTATCACACAGCGAGGTCGCGGGATTCGAACCGCCAGGTAGCGAAGGCAGTGCCAACCACGGCCACGGTCAGAAGAAGGAGGTACTGCGGTTCGAAACCCTTGGCAAGAGGTGCGGTGTCACCGAGGTACCAGTAGAACGGTGAGAGTGCACGCAGTGGCGCCAGGCCGTCAACGATGGCCCCAAGGCCGTTGAGAAACCAAGCGGCCGCTCCGATGGCGGCGGTTACGCCGATCGCGGGACCTGATCCGAAGACCGACCACACGGCAATGGCGATACCACCGAAGCACATTGCCAGGAGCGTCAAGCCCGCGTTTGCTGCGAGGATGTTCGCCACGTTGAGATCCGTCTCCCAGATGGCGTTTCCCAGGAGTCCGAAAACGGTGAGGGTCAGACCGATGAACGAAGTCAGCAGGGCGATCGCCCCAGCCTTGGCGAGAAGGGTGTTTCGCCGCGACACAGGGTTGGAGAGGACCATGTCCAGCACACCGCGGGATTCCTCTTTCGCGATGAGGCCCGAAACGGCGCCGATGGCGAAGATCATCATCACGATCGGCCCAACTGATTGATACGTTCGCGCGGAGATGAAGCCCGCAGATGTTGCGATCGACTCAGGATCGGTCATCCCGAACATGGCGAACATTTCCTTGGGCATGGCGTTGACCATGTCAGAGATGGCTGCTGAGTCTTTCGAGAAAGTGGGCCATGCCGCAAACGTGAGCAGGAGCAACGCAACAAGGCCACCTGCCCACCACCATACGGAGCGTCGCCGGTCCCAGATCGACTTCCCAAAGACGTCGTGGAGAAGCCACGGTGTCCGTGGATTCAGCGAGCGGCCCTCACGTGAGCGGCTTGAGACACTCGCCACCACGGATCTGTCGGTTGAGATGTTTCGACGTTTGAACAGTGCAGTGGCTGTGCCGGCGAGTATGAGCATCGCGATCACCAGCCAGGCCTGGCCGGTTGACCATCGGTTGATCAACGGGCCTCCATCGAGGTACCACGTGAACGGGCTCATCTTCGAGGGGGTCTCGAGCCAATCGAAGAGGTTGGAAAACGCGTTGACGAACCATGCGACCGCGGCCACAAGCACCCCGGCACCGATCGCTACGGAGGGTTTGCCCGAGAACGCCCCCGCGACGAGTGTGACACCGGCAAAGACAAGTCCGAGGAGAGCGAGAGACGCGTTGACGGCGACGACCCCCTGGATACTGAGACCCAGGTCGATCGCAACGTTCAGGATCAGCATCGTGCCAGCGATCGCCGAGGTGACAACGACGACCAATGTCACCACCATCAATGCCTTCTGGGTGATCAACGAAACACGTGACACGGGCACAGACAAGAGCATGTCCATGGTGCCGTCCTTCTCCTCTTTCGCTGTGGCCCCAACGGCAAGTGATATCCCGAGTCCGATGATCATCAACGGCCCGAACAGCGAGAAGAACTGTGCTTGAAGAAACCCGGCGCCTGTGAGGTAGGTGGCAGGGTCAATGCCAAAGACAGCGAGCATCCCCGTCGGGAGGTCTTCGACGAACCCCTTCATCTCTTCTGAATCGCGCAGTATCGGGTAGACGAACGAAACCCACGAGATGATCGCAGCCGAACCCAGGATCCACCACAGTGTCGAACGTCTGTGGTCCCATATCGCTTTCGTGAAGACGTTACGAAGCATCAGAATCAACTGTGTAGTAGGACAGGAAGACCTCCTCGAGTTCGCTGTCACGGCTCGATATCGACAGGACATCGTGGTTAGCGGCTTCCTTGATGACGGCGTCGAGGGATCCGCTCAGTGTCACCACGAGCGCAGATCCGCCATTGCGGGAATCGGCTGAACGAACGCCGTCCAGATCGGCGAAGGATGAAGCGTCGACAGCGGCCGCGAACTGGATCGTCACTGTCGAGCGCGCCTTCGCCTTGAAGGCTTCAACAGAGTCAACCGCGACAAGACGGTTCTCGCGAACGATCCCGACCCGATCTGCGATCCTGTCGACCTCGGGGAGTATGTGCGAGGAGAGGAAGACAGTACGCCCCTCAGAGCGCACCTCGTTGATGAGGCTCTGGAACTCCTGCTGCATGAGAGGGTCGAGGCCTGCTGTGGGTTCGTCGAGAATCAGGAGTTCTGGTTCATGCATGAACGCGTTGACGACCCCGACCTTCTGTCTGTTTCCCGTCGAGTAATCCTTGATCTTGCGATCGAGATCGAGTTCGAACCGCTCCGCAAGTGACTCCATCGTTTGTCTTGTATCGACTTTGCGTAGATTGGCGAAATAGGTGAGGAACTCTCTGGCCGTCATGGTGTCGTACATCGAGAGGTCTCCTGGGAGATAGCCAGTGCGGCGCCGAATCTCCATCGAACCCTTGATGATGTCGAGTCCGAGGATGGTGCCCGACCCGTCGGTGGGGAATAGGAAGTTCAGGAGCATTCTGATGGAGGTCGACTTGCCTGCACCATTGGGTCCGATGAACCCGAACACTTCGCCTACTTCAACGCGAAGGTCGAGGTCGATAATGCCGGGGGCATTTCCGTAGAACTTCGTGAGTCCTGAGGTCTCGATCGCTGGTGTCATGGGATTCCCTTCGTGTCCAGGGAGGGTAACGAGAGCTGTACTCACACCAGAGCTGTCAACCATCAGCCGTCAGGAACCTCAGCCCGTTCGGCTGAAGTGACCGCTCGTCCTCGATTCATTTCGATCACTGGTGTCATCGCCCATCGGCTCTCCATCGAAGCCTGCCGTTGGGCCTTCCGAGCGAGCCACATGTCAGGACCTGGCCTCGTCTGTTCCTGGCTGATAGCTGATAGCTGATGGCTGACGGCTGTTCTTCAGGTACTCTCCATCCATGGCCAGCGAATCCAAGAAGCTCATCCTGCTCGCTCTGTCGGCGAACGCCGGTATCGCCGTAACGAAGTTTGCTGCAGCTGCGATCTCGGGAAGTACCGCGATGCTGGCGGAGGCGATCCACTCTGTTGCTGATACCGGCAACCAACTCTTCTTGCTGCGAGGCGACTCTGTCTCACGCTACAAGGCTGATGTCACGCACCCGTTCGGACGCGGGAAGTCGATGTACTTCTGGTCGTTCATGGTGGCGGTGGTGTTGTTCGTCGGTGGTGCCACCATCTCTATCTTCAATGGTTGGGAACGCATCCAGAACCCCGAGGTTCACGAATCCGAGGGCCTCATTTTCTCACTGGCCGTACTCGCCATAGCGGGTGCGTTCGAGATCTTCGTGGCGTGGATTCCAGCCGTCAGACAGTTCAACCGTCTCCGAGGAACGAAGGGGGCATGGCAGATGATCAAGGAGTCCAAGGACTCTGCTCTGATCATCGTGCTCTTCGAAGATACTGCGGCTGTGGTAGGCCTCTTCGTGGCAGCAGCTGGGTTGATCCTCACTCATCAGACCGGCACTGCTGTGTGGGACGGCCTGGCCTCGATAATCATTGGACTCATCCTCATCGGCGTCGCATTGGTCATAGCGCGCGAGATGAGCGCACTGCTTGTCGGCGAATCAGCCAGTCGGGAGAACCGGACGGCGATCAGGGTTGCGATCCTCGGCGTCCCGCCCGTGCACCACGTGGAACGGTTGCTCACGATGCAGATGTCCGCTCACGAGATCCTCGTGACGGCTGACGTGGCGTTCGATGAGGGCGTCGACGAGGTCGGAGCGATCGAGGAAGTCGAGGCAGCGATAAGGACGGCATGCCCCGATGTACGGCGGATCTTCATAGAACCGGTGCGACGATGATCATCGGATCAGCGTCTGCCCCTGCGTCGTCGGCAAACCTCGGTCCGGGTTTCGACACGCTTGGACTCGCTCTTTCGTTGAGGTGCACAGCAACCGTCGAGCCAGCTGACACGATGACGATCACCGAGCGCGGTTCAACGAGCAGACTTGGTGAGAGGGACATGATCGCCCGGGCGGTCATGCTCGCTATCGGCCAGCCATCTCATGTGACGCTTGAAAATGGTGTGCCACGAGCGCGGGGCATGGGTTCGTCCTCAGCTGTGGTGGCGTCAGTTGCAGGCGCTGCGCTCAAGGCGAACCAGGATGAAGCCGGTCCTGCCCGTGTCTACGAGATAGTTACCGAAGTTGAGGGCCACGGAGACAACGCAGCGGCCGCTGTGTTCGGTGGATTCGTGGCGGTTGCCGAGGGAGGGATCAAGCGACTGGAGCTTCATCCATCGATCAAGGTTGTCGTTGGTATCCCGGATGACTCCTTGAGAACGGTGGATGCACGGGCAGCTCTCTCTGACGCTGTTCCCAGAGACGTGGTGTGTCGGTCGTTGTCGCGCCTTGCCTTCCTCATCGAGGGTCTCAGAGATGCGAACGAGGATGTGCTTGTTCATGCAGCAGGTGACGAACTCCATGAGGCACCGCGAGCCTCGCTGTCCCCGGTTACCGGCGAGATGATCTCTGCCGCGTTACAAGGCGGGGCTCTCCACGCAGCGTGGTCCGGTGCCGGACCTACCGCAATCGCGTTTACAAAGCCTGGCTCCCTGGGGAGGGTCATCGGTGCAATGAGCGGTGTTCTCGGTTCGCGTGGCGAGGTCCTGACACTCGACGTCGACTACGACGGTCTGGTCTGACCCGCCTCAGGCGTCAGCCCGGTATTTTGCGGCACTTGCCACGAGCGATGCGAACAGGTCGTGGGAGGTTCCGTCATCTCGCATCGCAAGGAACTCGGGATGCCACTGCACCGCAATGAAGGGCCAGTCCGTGTCCTCATGGTCGATCGCCTCGACTGTTCCATCGATCGCGGAGGCAACGACGCTCAACCCGTCACCGAGTTCTTCGACAGCTTGATGGTGGATCGAGTTGATCGAATGGAGACCGGCACCTACGACGGTCGAAAGTCTGGTGTTCTTCTCCACTTTGGCATGGAGGTGTGGTTCGTAGACGCCCTCTCCCGCAACATCATGATCGTGAACGCCCATGTGGGAGGGAAGGTCCTGGATCAGCGTTCCTCCGAAGGCGACGTTGATCACCTGCATGCCCCTGCAGATTGCCATAACCGGCATCTTTCGGTCATGCGCCTTTCGGACGAGGTCGAACTCGAACGCGTCGCGCTCGAGGTTGACACCACGGACCGATTCCTCGGGTTCGGCGCCGTAGGCGGCTGGTGAAACATCCCCACCGCCGGTGAAGAGCAGTCCGTCGACCCTGTCGAGCACATCGTCAATTTCGTCGACATCCACCGGAACGAGGATCACAGGGATGCCACCGCCATGGCGTATCGAGTCGGTGTAGGTGTGCCCCGCGAGGTACGCCATGATCTGTACTGCGGCAGCCGGAACGCATTGCGGCCTGCCTGTGATACCTATGATCGGCTTCATGGCGCAAGTGTAACGAAGGCGCCGTTTCGAGTTCGACGGTCATCAGCTCTCGAAACCGCCTATCCTCTGTCGGTCAGTGTGGGTCGATCCTTCCAGGTTCCGCACGACTCCGACCACATTTCTAACAACGAGGTTTCACCTGCATGGGTTCGCTGATCAAGAAGCGCCGCAAGAAGATGAGTAAGCACAAGTATCGCAAGCGTCTCAAGGCCAATCGCCACAAGCGCAAGAAGTAGCTTGCTCGAATGCCTCCCTTCCCGGGAGGCATTCGTCGTTTCGGGTCCGATTTGTTCGGTGGCCAGGTGGAGGGCCGCTCAGCCTTCGAGCGTTGTTGCGAGGTACCGTTCAGCCATGGAGCTCAAGCGCTCGATGTCATTGTCGTCGAGGCCGGCGGTGACCGCTGCTGCGAGGTTGTTGAACGCTGGCGCAGCGGACTCGACCGTCCTTCGGCCCGCCTCGGTGACGACGGCGAGATAGACCCGCCCGTCCTGTGGGGTCTTTCGTCGTTCGACGTAACCCGCTGCTTCAAGTCGTTTGAGGCTTCCGGTGACACCGGCCGATGTTGTGTAGATGGATCCTATGAGGTCAGACGGACGAGCTGACCCACCATGGTCCCAGTGGATCGTCGCAACCATGTAGACATCGCCAGCGTTGCAGTCACAGAAGCTCTCACGAGAGATTCTGTCTGCTTCCCTGCGTATCCCGTCAGCGACCGCTGGCAGTAGCGCAAGCAACTTCCTTCGTGCTCTCTCAGGATCCATATCAGTTGAGCGTAGTTGGTTCCCCAGAGCTGTGAACGCGGTGGGCTGCTTTGAGTATCTCACCGGTCAAGGATCAGTGTTCCGAGGGATCAGGCAGCGTGCCCGGGGGCGTCAGATGAGGGCGACGGCAGCACCGAAGATCCCGATGCTCACGATGAGGATGAGTAACTGGATCAAGCCGCGCACGGCCGGTGATGAGTGCTTTGCTGTGAGTTGGTGGAACAAGGCGAGGCCACCGGCCAGGATGACCAGAGAGCCTTTGGTGGAGAAGTCCTTCCAGGGGAGATCGATAGTTGTGTACATCCATGTACCTGTGATGATCGCGATACCGAACGCCGCCCACGACAGAACGCTGAATCGGCGGGCGACTGCGCGTAGAACTTCAACGTCATCCGTTGCGCCACGAATCGCCGTGACAAGGAAGCCAAGGGTGATGAGGCCGCCCGTCCAAACAGCAGCGGCGAGCAGATGTAGCCACTTGACGATCTCGAAGGTGCTCACTGATCAGGCGTCGCCGTTGAGGAACCTGACGATCTCGTCAACGAGGCCGTCGGCATCCTCCGGATCGAGGATCGACGGGGGACCATCGTCTGATCGTGCAGACTTACCGAGAAGTGAACCGAGGATGGGTTCGTCGTAGCCCTCCATCTCCTCGAGATAGTCTGCAAGGTCCGTTCCTGCATCCTCGATGGCATCGTCGACCTTCTGGGTGTACTCGGCATCAACCGCGATCAGTTCTGCGGTATCGATGTGGAGGTTGGTGATGTCCGAGATCTTCTCCACGAGCGCAAGAACGGCTTTCGGGAAGGGGTTTCCGCTGAGATATGGCGGTGTTGGAGCCCACATCGACAATGACCGGATGCCAGCTTCCTTGCATGCACCCTGAACGACACCGACGATCCCTGTGGGTCCAGAGTAGTTCGCAGAGTTCAGTCCACTCCGGATGACGCTGACGGAGTCCGAGCCAACTCCAGAGAGCACGATAGGTGTGCCGTGGGCGACGGCGCCGACGTAGGCGCCGACCATCAGAACTTCTTCGACTCCGAGGGAGTCAAGAACTTCGACGATGCTGCGTGCGAACGTCTTCCAGTTGAAATTGGGTTCGGGTCCAGATATGAGGACGATGTCGTGATCGTCGTCCTGTCGTTCGAGTGCGGTGAAACGCAGCCTGGGCCAGGTGATCGACCGGGTGACGCCGTCGGTGATCTCGATGGTGGGGCGGTGTTGTTGGAAGTCATAGAACGGGTCAGATTCGAGTTCGGCGAGAATCGTCGTGTTCTCGTGGGCGTCGAGGATGAAGTCTGCCGTTGTTGACGCGACGTCGCATGCATCGTTCCATCCCCCGAACGCGATGATCCCAACGGGGCGCCGGAGATGTGGCTCTTCGAATCGACGGATGAGATCCATGCTCACAAGCGTAACGACGAAACCGATTTGATTTCCAGGACTTTGGCGTATATCCGGTGCCGATATGCGCCTGGTTTACGCCAAAGTCCTAGAGGCGGTCAGCGAGGGTTTGGGGGGTGTGGACGGGGAGGTCGCAGGTGAGGTTCTGGCATACGTATGCGGAACCCGCGTCTCCGGCAGGGCGGTCGGCAAGGAGGGGAACATTGGTGGGTCCGCCGTTACCTGGAGCGATGATGACGTCTGGATGGAACTGGCCCCATACGGGTCTGGCGAGGGACGACCGCTGCTCCGGGGTACCGACGATGGCGATCTCCTTCATACCAGCGAGGTGTGTCAGCCAGATCGCAAGCGCATACCCACCGAACGCCGGATTCGAGAGGGCGTCAGGGGCGAGGAACTTCATCGTACGTTCGAGCTCATCCAACGCGGAGAGGTCACCTGTGAGCGCGGCATGCATCTGGAGCGCCTCCATGGCAAGGGAGTTGTCAGACGGTGTGGGGTTGTCCTGGGCGTTCTTCGGCCTTGAGATGAGTTCATGGTTGGTGACGCTGGTAGCGAAGAACCCGCCGTCGGAATCAGCGAAGTCATGGCGCAGTTGCTCAACCAACTTCCCTGCGAAGGTGTACCAGTCTTCGTCAGCAGTGACCGAAAACAGCGTGTACATCCCGACCGCAACGGCAGCCAGATCATCGGCGAATGCGGCATGTCCCGGCCTGTCGCGCCACGACCTCACGAGGGCGCCATCGGGCGATGCTTCGTTCACCAGGAACGTGGCAATGGAGCGCGCACGAAGGAGGTACCGCTCATCATCGAGGATCGCCGCCGCTTCGGCGAACGAACGCAGGGCGAGGCCGTTCCAGGCAGTGACGATCTTGTCGTCCCGTCCTGGTGCGACCCTGTGCTGTCTGACGGCGCGCAATCGTTCGTCGATCGATGCGCGAGCCTCGGTGATTTCAGGAATGGTGAGACCGGTCGCCTCCATGACAGCGCTGACGTCCCTGAGTCGGTGCAGGTTGTTCGCACCCTCGAAGTTTCCCTCGGGTGTTGCCCCGTAGATCGAAGCCGCGATCTCCCTGTCGTCCCCGAGGATCTCGCCGAGTTCCTCCCATGTCCATACGGCGAACTTGCCCTCGACTTCCTCCGAGTCGGCATCTTCGGCTGAGTGGATCCCTCCTGAGGGGTCTGCCATCGTGGTGTCGAGATAGTCGAGCACTTCGATCGCCACATCCCGGAACCGGTCGATCCCCGTCACCTGCCATGCACGCAGATAGAGTCGTGCAAGTTGGGCGTTGTTGTAGAGCATCTTCTCGAAGTGGGGGATGATCCATTGGCTGTCCACCGAGTACCTGGCGAACCCGCCGGTCAGATGGTCGTAAATGCCGCCGTCTGCCATGGCGGTCAATGCGTGTGTCAGCATTGAGGTTGCGAGGACGCCGCTCTCGCTGTCGGGTCGTAGCACTGCCATCCGCATCAGGAATTCCAGCGTTGGTTCCTGCGGAAACTTCGGGGCACGGCCGAAGCCACCGTGTTTCCTGTCGAACATGCTCGACAGCGTCGTTACGGCGCGGTCCAAGTTCCCCGTGGTCGGGAGGTATCCGACCTTGGTGTCGGTCTGTGTGATGGTTGATGTGATCTGGTCTGCCTGCTCGAGTGCTCCCGGACGGTTCGTCGTCCACGCATTGAGTACGGCCGTCATCACATCCATGAAGGATGGATGTTGGCCCAACGTCTCCTTCGGGAAGTAGGTCCCAGCGAAGATCGGTTTGGCATCGGGCGTGAGGAAGACGGTCATCGGCCAACCGCCGCGCCCTGTCATTGCGGTGACGGCATCCATGTACACGCTGTCAACATCGGGCCGTTCCTCGCGGTCGACCTTGATGTTGACGAAGTGCTCGTTCATGTAGGCGGCTGTCACGTCGTCTTCGAAGGATTCATGGGCCATGACGTGGCACCAGTGGCACGACGAGTACCCGACGGATAGGAGGACGGGAACGTCTCGTCTGCTGGCCTCAGCGAACGCCTCGTCACCCCACTCGAACCAGTCGACGGGATTGTCCTTATGTTGCAGCAGGTACGGAGAAGTCGCGTTGGTGAGTCGGTTCGGCATCGATGCGAGACTACCTGGTCATGACGCCTCGTCTGACGGCGCGATCAGTGCCAAGATCGTGCCGATTCTGTCTAGGAAGGTGATTACCTGAGAGTTATGATTTGGGGGTAAGCAGCCGACCACATGCCGTGGTTGGTAGATGCGCCGCGCACAGATAGGAGTGTTCATGGCCGATGTCGTCAAGAAGATCAAGTCCGAATTCGACAAGTCTTCGAAAGCAAAGGATGTGACTGACTTGAGCAAAGGTGCCACAGACGCAACGAGGGACGCACAACGTCACGTTCTGAATGAGTTGGATTTCTCTGACAGGCAGAGTTTCGAAGATGCGACGAAGGGTTTCATCGCACCGCTCCCCAACAACGGTGTCATCAAGAACGCAAACGGCGATGTCATATGGAATCTGCCAGACTTCGATTTCCTCGCGGGCGATGCCGCAGCGCCTGACACCGTGAACCCAAGCCTGTGGCGCGATGCTCAGATCATGTACCGCAACGCGGGTCTGTTCAAGGTCACTGATGGTATCTATCAGGTGTGCGGGATAGATATCTCGAATATCACCTTCATCGAGGGCGACACGGGTGTCATAGTCATGGACCCCCTCATGAGCGAGGAAGTGGCCAAGGCTGCTCTCGATCTCTATTACGAGCATCGGCCGAAGAACCCGGTTGTGGCGGTCATCATTACGCACAGCCACATAGATCACTACGGCGGTGTCCTTGGTGTAACCACGACGGCCGACGTCGAATCTGGCAAAGTGGAACTCTATGCCCCGGTTGGGTTCACCGGTGCTGCCCTCAACGAGGCCGTTGTTGGCGGCAACCGTGAGGCGCGTATGTCCGGGTATCAGTACAGCATGCTCGTCGAACGCGGTCCTACGGGAAACATGACGAGCGGTCTCGGACTCGATACATCGAAGGGCAATACGACGTTCGCGATACCGTCCGTGTTGATCACGAAGACAGGACAGACCGAGACGATCGATGGTCTTGAGTTCGAGTTCGTGCTTGCGCCAGACACCGAAGCTCCTGCGGAGATGTTCTTCTACATTCCCAAGTACAAGGCACTCACTGTTGCTGAGGATGCGACATACACGATGCATAACGTGTACTCGTTGCGTGGCACGACCGTTCGTAGTTCGTACAACTGGGCGAAGTACCTGCGTGAGGCGCGTGAGAAGTGGGGCGGCGTTGCGGAAGTGATGTACGCGCCACACCACTGGCCGATGTGGGGTGCCGATCGTATTGATGAGCATCTCAAACGTCATTCCGCCGCGTACAAGATCATCAACGATCAGGCCGTGCGCAGAGCCAATCAGGGTCACGACATGGTCGAGGCTGCTGAGATGGTTGAACTCCCTGGCGCGCTCGCACAGGACTTCTCGCTTCGCGGCTACTACGGAACCATGAACCACAACGTCAAGTCCGCGTACGTGAAGCACTTCGGTTGGTTCGACGGGAATGCCGCAACTCTCCATCGATTGCCTCGTGTTCCTGCGGGCACTCGGTACGTCGAGTACATGGGTGGCGCCGACGCCATGATGGAGAAGGCAAGGAGGGATTTCGCCAACGGCGACTATCGGTGGGTAGCCGAGGTGCTGAACCATCTTGTGTACGCCGACCCGAGCAACACTGACGCGACGAACCTGCTTGCCGACACCCACGAGCAACTTGCGTACCAGAGCGAGGCTGGCACGTGGCGCGGGCTGTATCTCAGTGCGGCCAAGGATCTTCGAGAAGGAGTGAAGGTGCTCCCGGTCGTTGACTTTGCAAGTCCAAGCACGATCGCAGCGATGCCGTTTGGTCTGTATCTTGACGGGCTCTCCACGAAGCTCGATCCGGCTAAGGCGTCGGGTGTCGTCATGGGAATCAACGTGGAGTTCACAGATACGAATGCGAAGTGGTATCTCGTGCTCGAGTACGGAGCTCTCCAGTACTACGAGAACAGGCACGAATCCGGTGCTGACGTCTCACTGTCGATGACGGTCGCAGAATTCGTGAGCGTCGCAGAAGGCAAGACGAAGATCGATGACGAGATCAAGAACGGGAACATCACGCTGACGGGAAGCCAGTCGAAGTTCGACCAGTTCCTGTCAGTGTTCGACTCGTTCGACGCCTGGTACAACGTTGTTACGCCTGTAGTGGAGAAGTAGAGGGAACACCAGACAATCGGTCCCTGGACCCAAGGGTCCAGGGACCACCTTCCCGTGTGTCGCGAGAGCAGCTTGCGTCCGATACTCGGACGAGGGTCGCGCCTCGCCTCGGACAAGATCCTCCTTCTGTGTTCTGAAGAGAACAGGACTCGTCATCCGGTCAGCACTGCCGGGGTGTAACTGGCTGGGTCCGGACGGTCTGGTGGATAGCCGAACCTGCGTGACGCCGGCCAGACTCGATTCGTTCCAAATCTTCTAGCGCCTTGCTCGTTTGTCCACTAGGGTTCAATGACGGGAGGATTCCGCACAGGGAGGAACATGATGGCACAGGTGGGTAAAGCGCGGCGCGCGCGATGGTTGATGGTGGGGCTTTTGACGATGGCACTTGTGGCCGTTGGCTCGATTGCGGCCGGTATTGCATTGACGGGTGACACGGATGAGATCATCCTCGTCCTTGATGGTGAGACCAATGAATTCCAGTACGGGGGCGATACCCAACCGGTGACTCTCGGTCGTAACGCGTGCAGCGTTACGGATTCGTCGCTCAACGGCCCGATCATGGAGATCTCTGCAACGACGTTCACCAAGCAGGGTCGCGTGGTCGATCCAGCTCCCATCGGTCTTGTCGAAGACGGAATGGGTGTCAACGAGAAGGGGAACGGCAACGGACAGGATTGTGGACGGGTTGATGCTCTTGGCGATGGAGACTCAGAGGCACTGACCTTGTCCCTTGGCTCCCTCATCGCAGGGCAGATGATCGGATCCGTCGATTTCGACTTCGAGGCGAAGTTCGATGCTCGCGTGCGTATCGATTTCCTTCAAGGAACCTCGATCATCGACACCGAAGAATTCGACCTCAGCGACGGCTCCGACAGTGGCCCGGACTCCAAGTTCCGAGACAAGTACAGTATCTCTGCCTCCACTGAGGAAGGCCTCTTCGACGGTGTCCGCATCACCATGGTGACCGGAGCAGTGTCGCTCGAAGGCGGTGCCACATGGGAGTATTCAGACGATAGCCCCGATGACCACCGCACGGTGTTCCATCTCGTCGATGCAAATCCGGAGATCGCCATAGACGTTTCGACCAACGGCGACGATGCCGACAGTCCGACCGGTCCCTACGTTGAAGTTGAAGACAATGTGACCTGGACGTATGTGGTCACGAACCCCGGCGATCTGGCACTGAGCTCGGTCTCGGTTTCCGACGACCAGGGTGCTGCTCCAGTGTTCCAGTCCGGTGACGACAACGGCGACGGCGTTCTCGACACAACAGAGACCTGGATATACACGGCTTCTGGCACCGCTGTTGCCGGTCAGTACTCCAATACGGGTTCGGTCTCGGCTGATTCGTCGTTCGGAGAGACGGTGACCGCAAGCGATCCGTCCCACTACTTCGGTGCAGCTTCAGGGATCGCCATTGATGTCAAGACGAACGGTCCGGGTGAGAGCCCGAGCGACGGTCCCTACATCGACTCGGACGATTCGGTGACATGGACGTACACCGTTACCAATACTGGCAATGTCACACTTACAGGTGTGTCGGTCACAGACTCGGAAACGAGTGCTGTCAGCGGATGTGATGCCACGATCGCACCAGGTGACTCATCGAGCTGTACCTCAACGGGTATCGCCGAGGTAAGCCCCGTCGATACGCCGTACACCAATACAGGTACAGCAACCGGCACGCCGCTTGTGGGCGCGGATGTGAGTCACAGCGATTCGTCAAGCTACTTCGGATCGAACCCCTCCATCACCATCTCCGTTACGAACAACGGACCGGTCGTGGTATCGGGTGACGACGTGGTGTGGGACTTCACTGTTACAAACACCGGGAACGTGCCCCTCGATCTTGTAGCCGTCACTGAAGACGGAACGGTACGTTGTGTTCTCGGCACAGTGGCTCCAGGTGATACGGCAACCTGCCAGTACTCCGCGCCAGCCGAAGGCGGCGCGCAGACCACAACATTCGCTGCAGAGGGAACCGATCCCCTCGGTGCCGTGACATCTGAAGGATCTGGAACGGTCGGGTATTTCGGTGGCCTTGACTGCGGCGACAGCACGACTGAGGGAGGACCCGGTCTGGCAGACAGTCCATTAGCTGCCTTCCACGTTGGACCGAACAGCAAGGAAGTCGACTGTGCGGTGCCTGTCGAGATCACATCGTCGAGCACTCCGGGAGGCGAGCAGGAGGTACGCATAGGGCCACCGCCTGGTTTCGACTGGACCGGTGTCACGGGCGTCGTGACGATCGAATGGGATGAGGAGTCTCCAGACCTCATCGGCGTTGGTAGGACACTCCAGCGCTCGATCAGCGGAGACGCTGTCATTCCGTGGTGTGCCGATGTGGTTGTCGGGATCAACCAGGTACCGGGCGAGTGGTTCTATGAACTCACTGATCCGAACGCAATGTACCCGACCGCAGCGGCAGGTGGCGACGTGTGTCTGATCTTCCAGAGCACGGTGACGGTCGATGATGGCGGGACGATCTTCACGCAGACAACCGAGACGTTCTATATCTGGAATGATCCGATCTTCATAAGGTGACAGTTCGCTTCAGACCCGAAGCGACACTCCAGGGACACTCCGTACGCCCAGCGTGCGGAGTGCATCCCTGGCTGCTTCTCGCTCCTCTGCCAGGGTTCGATCAGGAGAGATACGAGCGAGCGTGAGTATCAAGAGACCGTGCTCATAGGCGTCATCACGCTCCTTGGCCAACTGGATCCCAGCTTCCAGAGTTCCCGCGGACTCCTCGGGTTGACCGGCTGAGTCAAGGATCGATCCGCGTATGCGAGCAAGGAGTGGACCGTAGTACTCCACATACTCGGGAGGTGCCTCGGCCTCAGCCGCGGAGAGAATCGCGAGTGCGTCGTCTGGGTATCCAGATCTACATGTAGCGTCCGCGAGATGGACCGAGGCCTCGAAACTCCATCCAGCGACGCCCAGATCCTCCAGGTGTTGTATCGATGTCTTGAGGGTGGCCTCAGCCGTTTCGTGATCACCTTGTATCCCGTACATTCGCCCGAGGAGCAGTTCTGTGAACGCCACGCCTTCGAAGAAGCCGGAGGCGAGGTACACCCTGCGCGCTTCAAGCAGTGGCCCCTCCGCCTCATCGTACTTTCCTTGATTCAGCAGAACCTCGGCGATATTGGCGCCCGTGCTTGCCGCATCGACCATGTTGCCGACCTTCTTGGCAGCTTCCTGGCCTCTCGAGTAGTACACAAGGGCCTGTTCCCAGTCTCCTTTGAAGTAGGAGAACCCTCCGAGATTGTTCGCCACCCCAGCCTCTTCCTGAAGAGCGCCCAGCCGGTGGTACACCTCGATGGCCTTGAGCGAGTGCACCGCAGCGTCTGGATCTCCCAACATGAAGTATGACCAATCCATGACACGCCAGGCTGTGGCAAGTGCCATCTCATCGTCAACACCGTCGGCGACATCCGCAGCCTGATTGGCCAGCTGGAGTGCCAGCTTTGGTCTCTGCTGAGCCTGGCGAATAAGCGCTGACAGACCGAGAACTCTCCCAAGGATTTCCTGTGCCCTGCTTTCGGTCAGGCCCTCGACCAGGCGCCTGGCGCGGGTCGTTTCACCGAGGGCAACGGAGTACGCACCTGACCGCTCCCTGGCCCTCGCACGCTTCAATAGAACCTCGGCCTTTGCAGGTGGATGATCACGAGTGAGCTTTGCGGCCTGGGTGAAGGCGTCAAGCGATGCCGCAAACTGACCAGATCTCTCGCGGACATCGCCAAGCTTGATCCAGACATCGCGACGCTCGTCATCGGTGACTGAATCAAGACGGCGAGCAGTCTCGATCGCTCGTTCGAACTGTGTGGCAGCCTCAACGTTGGCATAAGCGTCCATGTTGTTGTCACCAGCCCTCAAGCAGTAACCCCAGGCCCGTGGCTGATCTCCCCCGAGGAAGAAGTGGAGTGCGAGCACATCGACGAGGGCGTCTTCGTCATCGCCCGAACGGTCCAATACGAGCTGTCCAGCTTCGAGGTGGAGCTTTCTTCGTCGACGATACGACAGTCCCTCGTATGCGACATCTCGTACCAGCGCATGGCGAAACTGCAACCTGTCTGCGCCGTCATCGTCGAGGAACCCGGAGAGGGTTGCTCTGGTCGCAGCATTGAGCTCAACCCCCTGAGTAGCGATGAGGTCTCTGGCGACAGATGTGCGAAAGCTACGTCCGAGTACAGACAGATATCTCAGTACCTGTCTCGCAAGCGGTTCCAGGGCGTCTATCTGACTCCCAACCACACCATCGAGTGATGTTGGAAGCGAGCCGACATCTCCAGTGTCCCTCGCCGCTTTCACGAGTTCTTGGACGAAGAGTGGGTTTCCCCCCGCTCTCTCGACGATCGCCGTGACGCTGTCTGGCCTCAGTGGGGATGCCTCTGTCGCGGTGTGCACGAGCGACTCCACCGTGGAAGCGTCAAGAGGTTCGAGACTGATATCAGACGCACCGGCGTCCTCGGGTGAGTTTCGGTCTGTTGTGATCACGAGCCACGAGTGTTGCTCCGTTTCACGGATCAGCCTCTCCACAAGTGCCAGCGAGGCAGCATCCGCCCAGTGTGTGTCCTCCGCCACGATGATCAGCGGTCCCTGGTGAAAGTGTTCCAACAGTTCCACCGTGATATCTGCCACGCGGTTTTGCCGATATCGAGGATCGATTGCTCTGGTCGTATCTGTTGGCTCGAGGTCGATATGAGTGACGTCCCCGACAAGCGGCGCGTAGGGGATGAGTGCTGGCGCTCTCTTCTCGAGGGAACTCATCAGGCTGTCTCGCATGTCCTCCGTCGAGCCTCGCTGTATGCCAAGGAGTTTACGAATCGAATCACGAAACGGGCGATATGGATTCGTGGTTCCGTACGGCTCGGAGCGCACATCGAGAATCAGCGAAGACTCGTCTCTCAGCACCTCTTCGAGCAGCCTCGACTTGCCGATCCCGGTCGGTCCGGACACGGTGATCGTCGCGCCGCCCGAATCTAGGTCAGCGATCGTGGCTGCCAATTCTCTCGCCTCTGCATCGCGCCCCATGAACGGAAGTACACCGACCGTGTGGCTCGCTCTACTGCCGGTCTCGTTCAGAACTGCGAGTGCAGCAACCGGTTCGGCCTTTCCCTTGACGCGAATCGGTTCGAGCGTCTCGGTAGCGAACAGCGTGAGAGACTCATCGAGTAGCGCCATCGTGGAGTAGATCGAACCAGGCGGTGCTGCGGCCATGAGCCGTGCAGCGAGGTTCACAGTGTCGCCCATGACGGTGTAGGTGGAGCGCAGATCGGTACCAATCTCTCCAGAGAAGACATGCCCCCGGTTGATTCCGATCTTCAGCCCAAACGGCGTCTCGGCATCAGCGATTCGTCGTGCTGCGCGCAACACCCGCCCGCATTCATCGACCATTGTGATGGGCACTCCTGACACCAGGATGATCTTGCCAGCGTTGCGATCGACATCCGTGCCAAGGAAGGTGATCTCCTCCTCGTCTGCGATTTCGGTCACAGTTGAGATAAGAGAACTGAGGGCAGCCGATGTCTCTTCTGGCCCGCTGCTGTCGAGGTATTCATCCACGCCGACGAATTCGATGAACGCAACCGTTGCAAGTCGATGCTCTGAGTCGAGCTTGTGATCCGTAAGATGCGACCGCAGTGCCGTGGGCACCAGAGCACTCACATCGACATCAAAAGTGCGCTCTCGAGCGCCTGGCGCCTCGGTTCTTGCGGTCCGCCACCGAAGTAGCCAGCCGTTACCCTTTCGCTGTGTCGCCGAATCGGCAGGGAGAAGGACCTTCGTCGTATCGCTGATGACGATTTCGCCAGCCGCTGCCGTTTCCTCCATCTCGGTCACCTTCGAAGCCGCAGGACCCGCCACGATCAATTCTGTGTGGCTCCCCGATGCCCGGAACAGGTGAACATCACCGGTGTGCAAGCCGATAGACATCTTGAGGGAAAGGCGCCCCACGGAGGTGGGTATCTCGGATGCCGAACGCAGGGACTTCCGCATCTCGACCGCTGCACAGGCAGCCTCGACGGCATGATTCTCACCTTCGAAGAGCAGCAGCAATGCGTCTCCACCGAACTTGAGGAGTGCACCGCCGCGCTCGTGTACGAGACGAAGCATTGACCCGAACACAGTGTCGAGGACTTCCGTCAACTCCTCCGCACCGACACGGCCCCGCGCTGCGAGACGTTCCGAGAGGCTCGTGAACCCGGATATATCGATATGGCACAGCGTTCCATCAACAGTGGTCCAGTGAGCACTCTCATCACCTGAGAGCGCGACGGAGTATCGCGAAACGAACCTTTCCAATCCTTTGCTTGCTTGCACGATGTCTTTCAAACCTCTTGAAGCCGCCGATGTCCAGACGTTACCGTATGCATGCTGTTCGTGGACGTCCAACCGCCGATGTATCGACCAGCCCATTGTTTCGGCATCGAGGGAGTCTCCGGCAGTGAACTGAAGACTTCCCACCCACCAGCCGCGTCAGCAACCTCACCGAGCAATACGGCTAGCTGTCCGATGCTGAGGCGTCGAATGAGCACGAAGCGAGTGATAGGGTTGCGACGTCGTGGCGGACTGACATGGATCCGAGTCCACGATTCTCTGATCGGGGGACACCATGGATCACGCCATCGAACGATCTGGTGCGATGCCTGCGATCTTTCTCAGCCACGGCGCACCCCCTTTGGCTGACGATGATTTGTGGACCGGCGAACTCTCGTCATGGGCTCGGCACCTGCCAAGGCCGGAGGCGGTTCTTGTCGTGTCTGCCCACTGGGAAGCTGCGCCCCTCACAATCAGTGCGACCACCACAGTGCCACTGCTCTACGACTTCTACGGGTTCCCGCGTCACTACTACGAGGTCGAATATGCGGCGCCCGGTGCGCCGGAGCTTGCTGCGTCCGTCGAGAAATCGATCGCCCGTCACGGCGAAACGCTGTACCAGGATCCTGATCGAGGCCTCGATCACGGTGCCTATGTGCCACTCGTTGAGATGTACCCCGACGCAGACATACCGGTATTGCAGGTGTCCATGCCGACGCTTGATCCCGCTGAACTGATCGAGTTGGGTCGTAAGCTCGCCCCGTTGCGCGAAGAGGGCGTGCTGATCGTCGGCAGTGGATTCAGCACTCACAACCTGTCTGAAATGAACCTGGGTGCTCCGGACACCGATGCGCCCCCAACATGGTCGAGCGAATTCGACCACTGGCTCGCCCAGACCCTGTCCGCGGGCGACCTCGACGCATTGATCGACTTCCAGCACAAGGCTCCCGCGGCATCGCTCGCACATCCGCGTACCGAGCACTTTGCCCCGCTGTTCGTGGCCCTCGGTTCGGCGATCGACGAGTCTCTCGACGTGGAAACCGTGATCGACGGTTTCTGGCATGGCTTGTCCAAGCGGTCGGTGCAGATCGCCTAGAAGGTCATGCGCGCGCTACGATGCCAGCCCGTTGCGAGCTGGCATCGAGAGCAGCTGGCTGATCTGTATCAGCCGTTTCGACCGTGTCCACGTCCACCCTGGCGACCTTCGTCGTCGCGATCGCCGCGTCCGCCTTGTCGTCCTTCGTCGTCACCAGTCTCGTTGCCGCGCGCACCATTGGATTGGCCAGCCTCGGACAACATCTGGTCGTAGGTCGCAGCATCGAGGACAGTCGGCACGTAGACGATATCTTGTGCGGCGAGCTGAGATGTGAAGGCCTTGAGATGGTTCTGGGAACCGCTGAGGAGTTGCTCCCAGACGCGTAGGACGTCAGATGCTTCTGTCTCAGCGATGCTGTCGATCAGATCCTTGATGTCGACTTCCTCTATCAGCGCACCGACTTCGAGAGCTTCGATGAGCGACCGGGATCCAGTGGCGACGAGATCGTCATACATCGTCTGGAGTGTTGGATTCACGAACACACCCACCGGGTTCTCATCGACAGGGTCGTCGAGACCATAACGAGTGATCAACGTCTCGATCGAGGTCATGTGCATGGACTCTGCGCTGGCGATGTTCGTGAATATCGGCGTGCCCCACACATCAGCGAGTGTCATGTACACATCACGGGCGAGCTTCTCCTCTTCGCGCATGAAGAGAATGTCCTGGATCTCTGCATCGGTGAGGGTGCTCGTTGATGCGGCTATAGCGTTGGCTGAGGGAGCCGAAGTTGCGTACAAAGCGACTTCGTCGACTGCACTCTGGGTAGCCGGTGCGGCTGTGAGCGGGGCAGCGATTGCTGCAAATAGGATGGCGACCGCAGCACCTGAGGCTGCGAGCTTGGATGGGATGTGTCGTAGTTGGGTCATGGGAACTCCTCTGTGTCTGGTTCCAGTGAATCAACTGAAGATGAAGCCAGAGCGATGCTGCGCGTGAAGTTCTCGTGAAGCCGCCGCCGCGTTCGGGTGGGTAGGTTGGTCGGAGTGGGCGTCCGGTGGCTGTCGAGCCGTCAACCGATGGCTGCGGAGAGCCTCTGGATCGCTTCGTCGATCACAGGAGACTTCACAGCGATCGACATGCGGGCGAAACCGGCACCTTCACGGCCGAACCAGTGCCCGGGACTCAGAGCGAGATGCGCTTGTTGGGGCAGCCATTGGGAGAGCTCTGGAACGTCCATCTCCAGACCTCTGAAATCGATCCATGCGAGGTAGGTGCCCTGCGGTTGGATGATCCGCACCGGATCCGGCAGATCGTTTGCGAGCGTTTCGACATTCCGCGCGACCTGTTCGAGCATGGCATCGAGCCAGCTCTCGCCATGTTCGTATGCCGTCTCGATAGCGGTGAGAGCGAATACGTTGTTGCGCGTCAGGTGAAGCCGGGAGCTCGTCGACTTGAACCCAGCTGCGAATTCATCGTCTTCGGTGAGGATCAGCGTATCAGCGACACCCGCAAGGCCGAAGGTCTTGATCGCTCCATGGAGGGCGATCCAACGGACATCGGTGCCGTGGGCGGCAGCAGCGAACGGCGTGAACTGGGAATCCTTGAGCATGATGTCCGCATGGATTTCATCCGAGATCACGAAGACGTCGTTGTGTGAGCAGATCTCGGCGACCGTCTTGAGTTCCTCGGGTGTCCAGACACGTCCAACTGGATTGTGCGGGTTGCACAGGATCATCGCTTTGACGTCTGGCCGGGATGCAACGTCGTCTAGACCTTCGAGGTCCATCCTGTACTCAGTGCCATCGAGCACGAGTGAGTTTCGCACCACCTTACGATGTGACCGAGTCACGAGCGGTTTGAAATCGGTGAACACCGGGGGCTGCAGGATGACGCCATCACCCGGATCGGTGAGTAGATCGAGCGCTACTCCGATCGATGTGCCGAGCGATGGGCTCACCAGCAGCTCCGTTCCCCCAAGGTCCCATCCGTGTCGGCGTTTCATCCATGACGTGAAGGAGCGATTGACACCCTCGGAGCGGATCTCGTATCCGTACCAACCAGCGGAGGCACGTGCGTCCAGGGCGTGAACGATCGAAGGTGCGAGTGGTAGGTACGGTTCGGCGATCCATAGAGGCAGAAGGTCGTCGTCTGTACCGAAGAGTCGTTCGAACGATGCCTGATCATCCGCTTGAGACTGACCTGCCTGTTGTGGAATCGCAATCTCGCTCATGATGGTGGTGTTCTTTCTCGCAGGGATGCTCGGCGCCTGGTGTCCATCGCAGCCTATCGGCCTGGTGCGGCGACGATGGGCCGCACGGGGCAAGAATCCGGTGTTCGGTGCACAGCGTGCGATACTGGTGCCAGGCAAGTGAGGAGTGGGTATGGCCAAGAAGCTAGCTGCAGAGTTCCTGGGTACGGCGATGCTGTTGTTCGTCGTGGTTGCGACGGGCATCATGGTCTCAACGATCGCTGGTGACGAGATCACGGAGACGGTCACATCTGTCGGTGCGGCTCTTCAGCTATTCATAGTCGGTGTCTCGGTTGCCGTCGGTCTTGCGGTCATCATCATCCTGTTCGTGACGATTTCGGGTTCGCACTTCAACCCGATCGTGACCATGACCGCCATGATGGACCGTTCGATGGATATCGGTACCGGACTCGCCTACATCGTGGCTCAGTTCCTTGGTGCGGCATTCGGTGTGATCGTCGGCAATCTGATCTTCGGCCTCGACCCCGTCACGATCTCTGACACAGTACGAACAGGTCCAGTCCTTCGGTTCTCCGAGATGGTGGCGACGTTCCTCCTCCTCATCGTCATCCTCGGCCTCGTACGCACCGGTCGGGCATCCGCTGTCCCCTGGGCCGTGGGAGGCATCGTGCTCGTCATAGTGCTCGCAACGTCGTCGACGGGCTTTGCCAACCCTGCACTGACAGCTGCCCGCACACTCACCGACACGTACACGGGCATCGACCCGTCGTCGGTGATGCCGTTCATCACCGCTCAGATCGCTGGAGGGCTGCTGGCATTCGGGGTCGCTGCATGGCTGTTCCCGATCGAAATGAGCGAGTCAACCTGACCAGATCCGAGGAGAGAACAGTTCCTGGTCGGCGGCCCCCTCCGCCCAAAGAGCCGGGGGAGGAATCAGAATCGGAATTCTCTCCCAGTTCCTCTGGGGGAGATGTCGAGGTACGAGACAGAGGGGGTGCTTCGATCACGAACCGTGGCAGGCATTGCCTTTTCGCTAGCCCGCCTGGGGACCGCAAGACGGGCTACCCGTCAGTTGAAGTGGTCAACTCGATGACGAACGCCTCGAACGGTCGTACCGTTGCGACGGGCTTGTAGGCCCTGGCATCGGTCACCGAATCGGGGGATCGACCGTAGGCGGATATCGCACCAGGAGATACATCCATACCGAGATCGACTGAGTAGTCCGTTACCTCGCGGCCTGAGAGATTGAGGAGCACAAGAACGTTCTCATCGCCATATGTCCGCAGCACAACATACAACTCCGGGGCGGAGGTTTCGACCACGGTCGTCGTGCCGAATCTGAGGGCGTTCGACGTTGATCGATAGCGGATCAGGTCGCGGTACGTGGACAGCAGGGAGTCTGCATCGTCTGTCTGAGTCTCCACGTTTGCCGTGGCGAACCCGAGATCGGGAGGTTCCCACGGCACTCCCGTGGTGAAACCGACCCGGATCGAGTCGTCCGTCCATGGCATCGGCGTCCGGATGCGTTCGTCCGGCTTCACACCGGCGAGACCGACTTCTTCGCCGTAGTAGACGAAGGGAACACCCTCTGTCGTGAGCAGCCATACTGCCGCGACGTGCGCTCTTTCCACGTTGCCACCAAGCTGGCTCATGACCCTGTCCTGATCATGGTTGGTGAGAAATGGCGCGAACTGGCCGGCGTGGTACAGGCTGGAGATCTCGCGTTGAGCCTCTTCGACGTCGTGGGCGTCCCACGCACTCATGGAGGACAAGAACGCATCTGCCAGCCCGAATTCGAATGCAAGGTCGACCGAATCGGGGACGTAGGACGAGATGGTCTCGCTGTCTGTCCAGATCTCACCGAGGATGAGAACGTCGGAGCTGATTCCGTGCATGGCTCCAGTGAAATCGCTAAGCCAGGCGTACGTCTCAGGCGTGTCCACCTGGACAGAGCCATCCTCGATGAGGTGCCTTGCTGCATCGAGTCGGAATCCGTCGGCGTTGACATCATCGAGCCAGAACGCGGCAATGTTGTACATCTCTGCCGTGACAGCATCGCTTCTCAGATTGAGATCTGGCATACCTTCCCAGAAGATGCCGTAGTAGAAGTCATCGTCGCGATCGTGCCAGACGTTCTGGCCCCACGGTCCACGCCAGTCCAGTGCTTCGTCCTCCCAGATGTACCAGTCCGAGGTTGGTGAGTCTTCGAGTCCTGACTCCGAGAACCAGGGGTGCTGAGAAGAGGAATGGTTGATGACGAGGTCCATGATCACCGCGATACCCCGCTTGTGCGCCTCGTCGATGAAGTGACGCAATTCATCGATGGTGCCGTACTCAGACTGCGTGGCGCGGTAGTCCGCCACGTCGTAGCCGTGATAGCTGGGGGAGTCGAATACGGGCATGAGCCATATGCCGGTGATACCGAGGTCATCTGTTGTTGTGGGGTCGCCGTCGTTGAGGTAATCAAGACGGTCCGTCATCCCGACGAAGTCTCCGATCCCATCGCCGTCGCTGTCGGCGAAGGAACGAACGAAGATCTCGTAGAACACCCGATCGTTCCACCACGGCATTCCTGCGTCGCTCGCACTGATCGCAACTTCATCAATGGTGCTTGCTGTTGTTGGAACCGGGGCGGTTGTGACGGCTGGTTCGACGACCGGACTCGAGCACGCGGCCAACGCCATCACCATTGCCACGAAGCCCAGCGGCACACGCCGGGTGAGGCCCATCAGTCGACGACGATCGCGGTTCCGTAGGCAACGATCTCAGCCATGCCCTGTTGCTCACCCATGTTCGTCGAATCGAACCGGAGGCCGACCACTGCGTTGCCTCCGATTTCCTTTGCGTGGGCGACCATACGTTCGACGGCAACGGCGCGGGCTGCTTCGAGGGTCTCTGTGAACTCTCTCACCTCACCCTGTTTCATCGCCTTGAACCCACCTTTGAAGCCTCTGGTGAATCCCATGGATCGGGCGATGAGCCCGAAGCAGGGGCCGATGTGGCTCTCTGAGTTGCTTCCATAAATGTGGTCGGTGGTTGACACCGGCATTCCGAGAGGTTTGTTCAGATCGCTCACGTCCGTTGCTCCTTGTAGGTTCAGGTCGTGGACTGGATACGGATGACACTACCTGTGTCACGGCGGAAGCCGTCTCAGCAACGCAACGACGCTCGATGTCTCGCGGCACGGGCGAACCTTCCGACTGTCAACTGTGAACCGTGAACCGTCAACTTCTTCTCTACTTGAACCGACGCAGCCTCACCGAGTTGGCCACGACGGACACTGAGGAGAACGCCATCGCTGCAGCTGCGATCATCGGGTTCAAGAATCCGAGCGCTGCAAGCGGGATCGCCGCCGTGTTGTACGCGAACGCCCAGAACAGGTTCTCGCGGATCGTCTTGAACGTTCTGCGTGCCAGTCTGATAGCTGTAACAGACGTCGCTGGGTCGCCGGACATGAGCACGACGTCTCCTGCCTCGATGGCCACATCCGTACCTGAGCCCACCGCCATGCCAAGGTCGGCGACCGTGAGCGCAGGAGCATCGTTGATCCCGTCACCGACGAAGGCGACGACCTGACCTTGGGCCTGCATTGCTAGCACTGCTTCAGATTTCTCTCCGGGGAGCACCTCTGCAACCACCTCATCGATACCGATCACTGACGCGATGGCACTTGCGGTGTGGCGAGAGTCGCCGGTGAGCATCACCGTGGAGATCCCCTGACTGTGGAGATCCTCGATCGCTTGGGCTGAGGTCGGTCGGACGGTGTCCGCAACACTCAATACGCCCTGGACCGTGTTGTCCCATCCAACGAGGAAGGTCGTGTTGCCCTTGATCGATATCTCGTCGAAGGTGTCCTGCCAGTCCTCGATGTTATCGAAGCCGGACTCGGTGAACAGGATCGGCTTGCCGACCACGACGGTCTTGCCTGTGACCCTTCCTCGTGCTCCCATTCCCTGGACGGACTCGAAGTTCTCCACGGGGTCGAGGTCGATGTCCTCCTCCTCGGCCCCAAGCGCAACAGCCTTGCCGATTGGGTGCTCGGAGCCTGCTTCGAGTGAACCGGCAAGCCTGAGAAATTCCGCCCGGTCCTGGCCTGTGACGACATCGACGAGGGTCATGGCCCCCCTGGTGAGCGTGCCGGTCTTGTCGAAAACGACCGTATCGACTCCCTTTGCCCTCTCGAACACCTGCGCGTTCTTGAACAGGATCCCAAGTTCTGCGCCGCGACCCGATCCGACCATGATCGCCGTAGGAGTCGCCAAACCCAACGCGCATGGGCAAGCGATGATCAGTACCGCGACGGCGTTGCTCATCGCCCGGGAAACATCTCCAGATACGATCATCCAGATCACGAAAACGATGAGGGCGATCGTGATTACGACAGGTACGAAGATGCCAGATATCTGGTCAGCGAGCCTCTGAACGGGAGCCTTCGTTGCCTGTGCGTCGGCGACGAGCTTCATGATCTGGCTCAGCGCTGTGTTCGGGCCTACGCCGGTGACCTCGATCTCGAGACGGCCCTGCTGGTTCACAGTGGCGGCGAACACATTGTCGCCCGGTTCCTTGGTCATGGAAACGCTTTCACCGGTGAGCATCGACTCGTCGACACCTGAGCGTCCCGCGCTGACAACGCCATCGGCTGGGACCTTCTCACCTGGCAGTACCACCACAATCTCGCCAGGTGCGAGTTCGATTGGATCCACGAGTGTCTCCTCGCCGTCGCGGATGACGCGTGCCTGCTTTGCGCCCAGTTCGGCGAGTTTCGCTATGGCGTTTGAGGCCTCGCCCTTGGCTCTCGCCTCGAAGTAGCGGCCGAGGAGGATGAGCGTGATGATCATGGCCGATGTTTCGAAGAACAGCGCGCTCTCAGTTGCTCCAGGGTTGAAGGTGTTCGAGAGCAGTACGAACGTCGAGTAGAGCCAGGCGGCCAGTGTGCCTGTAGTTATCAGGGTGTCCATTGCGGGTGAGAACGACCGAACCTGTTTCCAGGTTGCCTTGTGGAACTGCGCACCGAAGTAGAAGACAACCGCTGTGGCGAGGGCGAATTGGAGCCACTCGTTCCAGAGAGTATCGGGCCCGAACCACGTCAGCAGCATCAGCACGGCGGTCACAAATCCCGCTCCGACGACATTGCGCAGTTGGTACTTCGCCTCAGCGTCGTAGCGCTCCGTTATAGATCGGTTGTCGTTCTCCGGATCGATCTCTTCAATGTCGTAGCCGATCTTGGCAACCGCGGCGCGCAGCGCTTCGACGTCGGCATCGTCGGATATCGTTGCGCGTGCCTCCTGCCCGGCGAAGTTGACGTTTGCGAACTCAACGCCATCCTGCTTGCCAAGCACGCGCTCGATACGTATGGCACACGACGCACACGTCATGCCCTCAACATCGAACCGGATTTCTGTCTCAGCCATCGTACGTGCCCCTCCTCAGCCAACTTCTGCACAGCTTTGGCGTCCAGAACCGCAATGTCTGGCGCCTATGGACGCCAAAGCCCTAAATCGGTGTGCTAGGCGTCCTCGACCTCGTAGCCCTGGTCGCTGATCGCCACGATGATGTCGCTCAGATCGATCTTGGAGGAGTCGTAGGTAACGTCGACGTTGCGGTCGTCGATCGACACCTCAGCTGTATCCACACCGTCGAGCGGTTTGACGGCACTTTCGATCGATGTCTTGCAGTGTCCACACGAGATATCAGGGACGGAGAGTGTTGTCTGGGTCATCAAGGACCTTTCGTTGTTGGGAGCCCAGGGGCGTACCTGAGCGTTTCGAGGAGTTCATCAACGACCTGTTCCGATCGCCCGTGTTCCACGTGGTCAAGGACACAAGTCTCGATGTGATTCTGGAGGAGAATCCGGTTTACCCCTTCAAGTGAACCCTGAAGCGCCGACACCTGTTTCATGATGTCGGGGCAATAGCGCTCATCCTCGACCATCCGGATGACCCCTTCGAGGTGGCCACGAACCGTCTTGAGTCTGTTGATAGCTGATGACTTGTGTTCTGGTTTCACGATGCCAGTATACCCCACCCCCAGAGGGGGTGCGACGGAGGAAGCGTAGATCGTAAATCGACAGAGCATCGGTCTTCGGTCTTCGGTCTTCCGCTATCTCAGGGTCTGAGCAGAGTTCCTATTCGGCGTGATGTGATCCAGGATCCAAGGACACCGAGCGCCGTGAGGTACACAACGTTGATCAGCATCGTCCAATCCAATATCCCGAGAGTGAGCCCTCGTGTGAGGATGACCCCGTGGAAGAGGGGGGAGATCCAAGTGAGGGTCTGGAGCCACTCTGGATAGACGTCAAGGGGGTAGAACGTTGCGGAGAAGAGGAAGAGCGGCAGAGTGATCAGCGTCACGTAGTCGAGATCCTGCCATGTGCGCATCCAGGTGACACCCGCGGTTGCGAGAGCTCCGAAGGTGAAGCCGATGAGGATCGTTGCAGGGAACGCAAGGATGCCGATCGGTGACTCGATCAGTCCCATGAACGCCATGACGATGAGGAATGCGCCCGAATACAAGGCACCACGCGTGAGAGTCCACGCTATCTCTCCCGAGGCGACCTCGGTCGGCTCTATGGGGGAAGCGAGGATGCCTTCGTAGATCTTGCCGAACTTGAGCTTGAAGAAGATATTCGTCGACTCGAAGACCGCGCCGTTCATTGCCGACGCCGCAAGCATCGCGGGCGCAGCGAATGCTGTGTAGGACACGAATGTTCCACCGACTTCGACGTCGCCAACGAGTTCACCGATGCCGATGCCGATCGCGAACAGGTAGAACACCGGTTCGAAGAAGCCGGAAATGAGTACAGGCCAGAACGATTTCGTCGCGATGATGTTTCGCTCGACGATGTAGCGGCCACGCCAACGTCGCGGTAGAGGTGGCACAACCCGGGTTGTCAGTGTCCCGAGTGTCATGGTTTGAGCTTCCGTCGAACTGGCGACACGGCGAAGTAGGTACCGGCGATGATCCACACAAGGAGGTAGGCCACACTGATGGCGGGAGCGATGGCTGGCGGTATGCCCACGACGATCCCTCGGGCGAGTTCAACTCCGTGGTACATCGGTGTAACGAGGGCGATCGGTTGTAGCCAATCGGGGAGATTCGACACGGGGAAGAACACGCCAGAGAACAGGAACATCGGTATGACAACGAATCGGAAGTACATCGGAAGGCCAGCCTCGCTCTTGAGCCGCACGGTGAACGATGTGGTGATGGCCACCATTGCAACACCCACGAGGAATGCGGGCACAACCGCCAGGAACGATTGGAGCAGAGGGGCGATTTGGAAGGCTGCCATGACGATCGCAAAGGCCACAGACACCATCAGTACCCGCGCAGCGGACCAGATCATGTGGCCGAGAACCAGGCTCGGCACACCGATCGGGCTCGCAAGGCGTGCTTTCCACGTCTCGCGCCACCTCATGCCGGCCATGACCTTCCATGCACCTTCCGCAGCACCGGTCTGCATAGCGGTCGCAACGAGTAGTCCGGGGGCGAGGAAGGTGAGATAGGACACATTGTCCAGACCCTCCGGGAGGTTCGCGTCGACGAGCGATCCGAGTCCTACGCCCATGGCGAGGAGGTACAGGATCGGTGTAACGAAACTCGACACAACCGATCCCCGCCATGTGCGACGGTAGAACCTCGCCTCGGCCTCGGCGACGCGTAGCGACAGCGGGACGGTCATCAGTCGACCAGGGTTCGGCCGGTGAGTCGGAGGAACACGTCCTCGAGCGAGGAGCGTCGCACCAGTTCCGTCTCTGGTTCGAGGTCGGATGCGGCGACAATGGAGATGAGTTCCTCCGCGTCCTCTGTGTAGACAAGGGCTCGGTCGGCGAGGATCTCGGTGTGCTCTGCGAGGTCCTCGATGCGGCCTGTGAGCGCTTCGAGTTCGCCGGGCGGGAATCGCAATTCGACAACATCGCGAGGCGTGTGCTCCTTGATCAGCCCCGCCGGTGAGCCTTCTGCGACGATCTTCCCCTTGTCCATGACCACGAGCCTGTCACACAGTTGCTCAGCTTCGTCCATGTAGTGGGTTGTGATGATGAGCGTGACACCTTGCTGTTTGAGCCGGTACAGGCGGTCCCACAGGACGTGCCTGGCCTGGGGGTCGAGACCTGTTGTCGGCTCGTCGAGGATGAAGAGGTCTGGCTCGTTGATCAGACCCCTGGCGATGATCACTCGTCGCTTCATCCCCCCCGACAATGCGCTGATCTTCGCGTCCTTTTTGTCCGTGAGTTGGACGAACTCGAGGAGTTCGGCGATACGGTCGCGAAGAATGCTCCGGGACAGATCGAAGTACCGCCCGTAGATCAACAGGTTGTCGTACACGGTCAGATCCTCATCGAGGTTGTTCTCCTGGGGGACCACGCCGAGGCGGGAGCGAAGCCTGGGGCCCTCCGTCATCGGATCGAGGCCGAGCACAGAGAGTTCGCCACTCGTGACGGGACTGACAGCACCGATCATCCTCATCGTCGAGGTTTTCCCCGCTCCGTTGGGCCCGAGGAACCCGAAGGACTCACCTTGTCTGACGACGAAGTTGATGTCGTCAACAGCGACGAAGTCGCCGAACTTCTTCGTCAATGAGCGAGCTTGTATCAGTTCATCAGCCATAGCGAGGGAGAGTACCGGTTGGGGAGAATGACCGATGACCGGAAGAGAGGCGACCGATAACCGATAACCGATAACCGATAACCGATAACCGAGGACCACGTGCCAAGTACCAAGTACCACGTACCAAGTACTCTCCCCCCAATGGACATCAAGAACAACGTCGTTGATGCGATCGGAAACACGCCACTGGTCCGTCTCTCGCGCATCCACCCGAACGGCAATCTCGTCGCCAAGATCGAACACATGAACCCTGGAGGCTCGATCAAGGACCGTATCGGCTTGGGCATGATCGAGCGAGCCGAGGAGAACGGCTGGCTCGAACCGGGAGACACGATCGTGGAACCCACTTCCGGGAATACCGGTGTTGGTCTCGCAATGGTCGCGGCGATCAAGGGGTACAAGCTGATCTGTGTGATGCAGGACAAGCAATCCAAGGAGAAGCAGGACCTCCTGCGGGCGTATGGGGCGGAGGTCATCGTGTGTCCCACCGACGTGCAGCCCGAAGATCCGACGTCGTATTACTCGGTCGCCAACGATCTGTCGCAGCGCCCCCACCACTACCGCCCCGACCAGTACTCCAATCCAGCCAATCCGCTGGCACATGTTCTCACTACCGGCCCCGAGATCTGGGAGCAGACTGGCGGAGAGATCGGCATCTTTGTCGCTGGTGTTGGGACGGGTGGCACGATTTCTGGGAACGCTCGCTATCTCAAGTCACAGAATCCCGATATCAAGGTCGTCGGTGTGGACCCCGAGGGCTCGATCTATACGGCTGCCAGGGAAGAGGACGTGACCACGTATCTCATCGAAGGCGTGGGCGAGGACTTCTGGCCAGAGACCTACGACCCGGAACTCGTCGATAGCTACGAGATGGTGACCGATGCCGAGGCCTTCGACATGACGAGGCGACTGGCGCTCGAGGAGGGCTTGCTTGTTGGCGGGTCCTGCGGCATGGCAGCCGTCGGTGCGCTCCGTGTTGCCGAGGAGAACCCGGACGACCTTGTTGTTGTCATCCTCCCCGATTCCGGCCGCAGCTATCTCTCCAAGATCTTCAACGATGACTGGATGATCGACCACGGCTTCGAAACGACGTAACACCGCGTACCCTGGGTTGTAGAGCCGGTATACGCGGCTGGGGGCCCACGGAAGGGGAGGCGCCGGGGGAACTCTGTCGTGTGTGCGACGTTTTTGGCGCTGTCATGTGACCGCTGCACGCCAGGTCGCGTCGTACAGATCAAGCAACCTTGGAGTATCAAGACATGAATCGACCGAAACGACGCAAGCTCATGCTTGTCGCCCTCTTCGCCTCGGTGGCACTCGTCGCCGCTGCGTGCTCGAGTTCGTCCAGTGACAGCGAAGTGATCGACTTCTCAGAGATCCAGTCCAGCGTTTTCGAGTTCACCGTCGATGCCAACGGCGTAGCCAAGATGAATGTCACGACCAACATCGATGCTGTGTGCTCCATTGCTTGGGGCGAGACGGATGACCTCGGCACCATCGGCACGGATCTCGACATGGGCGGCACCGCCCACGATGACCACGAGGTTCTCCTCGTAGGCGCCGTCCCAGGTGAGACGTATCAGTTCCGTGTCCAGGGATCCGATGCAGACGGCAACCTGTTCCAGAGCGAGCTTGCAAGTTTCACCCTTCCCGAGGTTCCAGCCAGCGACGAGAGCATGGATGGAGATGATGACATGGCTATCCATGGCGACAATCTTGCTGAGGATGCGACGGTGGTGGCGGTCAGTTCCATGTTCTCAGATGCCTGGTCGGGTGACAATGCTGTCGACGGCGATATGTCGACCGAATGGGCGACCGCTGGCAGCGGTGATGATGCCTTCATCGAGATCGACCTTGGATCTCCACAGGATGTCATCGGCGTCGAGTTCATCACACGCACCATGGGTGACGGCACAGCTACGACCACCGAGTACACGGTGACCGTGGATGGTGGAGATGTCTTCGGACCGTTCCCTGCTGGCGACCCTTCCGACAATCGGTTCGCTGAGGCCCTCTTCGCCGGTCAGGTCTTGAGATTCGACGTCGTGTCCTCCACCGGTGGCAACACCGGGGCCATCGAGGTCAGAGCCTTCGCCGCTCCGGGGAGCTGAGACTCTGGCAATTCGTACTCCGTGTCTGGCATCTGATCGTGCCGTAGCATTACGCCGAGAGTTGCAACAACAACCGCCACAAAGGACACGCCGATGAGCGAAGACAGATTCGAAACACTTGCGATCCATGCTGGTCAGGATCCGGACCCAGCCACTGGTGCCGCCGTGGTTCCGATCTATGCGACGTCGACCTACGTCCAATCAGCTCCGGGGGACCACAAGGGGTATGAGTACTCTCGGACCGACAACCCGACGCGTACGGCGCTTCAGACGCAGATCGCTGCGCTTGAGGGTGTTGCGCTCGGCTCGCCCGGCGGTTGCATCACAGCTGCCTCCGGGCTTGCCGCAACGAGTCTCATTGGTCATCTACTCAAACCCGGCGACCACCTTGTGCTGTCCAACGACGCGTACGGTGGCACGTTCCGGTTGTTCGACAGCGTTCTCTCCAACTACGGCATCCAATGGTCCGCGGCCGACCTGACGACAGACGCTGGTTTGACGAACGCGTTGCGACCAGAGACCAAGCTCGTCTGGGTCGAGACTCCAACCAATCCGCTTCTGCGGGTTGTTGACATCTCACGCGTCGCCGCGACGGCGAAGGAACATGGTGCCATGGTCACCGTAGACAACACTTTCGCAACGCCCTACTTCCAGCAGCCGCTCGACCTCGGCGCCGACCTTGTCCTGCACTCCTCGACGAAGTACCTCGGCGGTCACTCAGACGCGGTTGGAGGAGCGATCGTGATGCGGAGTGAATCGCTGTACGAGCGGCTGAAGTTCATGCAGAACGCCCTCGGTCCCGTGCCAGGTCCCTTCGATGCCTATCTCTTCCTGCGAGGTATCAAGACACTCGCCGTGAGGATGGATCGTCACGCGTCCAATGCTGCACTGATCGCAGCTTTCCTTGAGGCAGACCCCAGGGTTGACCGCGTCTGGTACCCCGGTCTCGAGTCCCACCCACAGCACGATGTTGCACGCAAGCAGATGTCAGGTTTCGGAGGGATGGTGTCGTTCATACCCAAGGGGGGAGTGGATGCAGCGAACAGCACCGTGCAGAGGACGAGGTTGTTCTTCCTTGCCGAGAGCCTCGGAGGCGTGGAGTCGCTTATCGAGGTACCCGCTTCGATGACGCACATGTCTGTCGAGGGCACAGATCTTGAGGTCCCTGTCGACCTTGTCAGGCTCTCTGTTGGCATCGAGCATGTCGATGACCTCATTTCCGACCTTGACCGAGCCCTGGGATAGACGGAGAGCGGAGAGCGGAGAGCGGAGAGCGGAGAGCGGAGAGCGGAGAGCGTGGTTTCGCTGTTTGACCTCGGATGTCTGGCATCGGGACTCTGTCAGCTACTGTTGGGCGGACGCAACCAGACGGGATATGTGACAGGAACGAACCTCATTGCCCTCGGCTGGAGTGACCGATGGGCAGCCAAGCAACTGGCAAGTGAGCGCCAGGGTGTCCCGGCCCGGGTGGTCAGGCATGACTCTGTCAAGGTCCTTGTTGCGGGTGATGAGTTTCTCCAGCACGTGACGTTCTCGCGCTCGACGCCGCTTGCTGTGGGCGACTGGGTGCTCGTCGACAACGAAACTGTCACGGCACTTCTTGAGAGAGACACCGTGCTCGTTCGAGATACCGGCGAATTCGGGACCCAGGTGATCGGTGCGAACATCGACCTGGTCTTCGTCATGTTCGGTGCCGACCGGCCCTTGAAGCAACGGAAGTTGATGCGGTTCGTTGCCTTTGCAGGGGACATCGGTGCCACTCCGATCGTGATCATCTCCAAGACAGACCTTGTCGAAGACCCCGGTGCGTTGGTCGCGATGGTCGAGCCATGGATACCCGGCGTCACCATCGTGACGACCAGTGTCGAGAATGGGTCGGGTATTGACGAGGTCTTCGATGCATTGAACGGAAGGACCGGAACATTCATCGGAGAGTCAGGCGCAGGGAAGTCGTCTCTGGTCAACGCTCTGATGGACGAGGAGGTCGCGTGGATAGGAGAAGTGCGCGAGAGGGATGCCAAGGGTCGGCACACGACGACGGCCCGCGAGTTGCACCTGCTGCCTGGAGGCGGCTCTGTCATCGATAACCCCGGAGTTCGATCTCTTGGACTCCATGCTGATGGCGAAGGCGTCGAGGGCCTGTTCTCGGACATTGAACAGTGGTCGCTGGAGTGCCGTTTCAGAGACTGTTCGCACGAATCCGAGCCCGGGTGCCGTGTCCGGGCCGCCGTGGAAGCCGGCGAGATCACGGATGATCGCTGGAGGGCGTATCTCCACTTCGTCGATGAGCAGAGCAGCGCCGCAACTCGCGTGGCCGGTAGGGATCGTCAGTCAGCGGCCCGCAAAGAGGCAGCAGCAGCCCAACGCGCACGCGACCAGCGCGACGGAATCGTGTAGCTTCTTCCGTTCTCCGACTGTCAGCTCTTTCGGTCATCGGTCATCGGTCTTCCTGTCGATTTGCGATTTACGATTTACGATTCTTGGTCATCCGTTATCGGTCATCTGTGTACGCTCCGTCCATGTTCCCCGCTCGACCGCTCGCCTCCGTCCCCACGATCTCGAAGGACCAGATGATCGAAGTCGACAGGGTGATGA
>Ga0164313_10000237_pt1 | contig 41078 bp, 29 predicted proteins | sample GuaBasSedimGuay4_FD_113735 | JGI IMG/M metagenome (GOLD analysis project Ga0164313, IMG submission 113735) | Subseafloor sediment microbial communities from Guaymas Basin, Gulf of California, Mexico - Guay4, Core 4569-4, 0-3 cm | ecosystem: Environmental > Aquatic > Marine > Hydrothermal vents...
CTCAGTCGGCTTGCAACTGAACAACTCGGCGGTCCGGGTCGAAGCGTGCCGTTTCGAGTCACACTCATTGTACGGGATCGATGTCGACAGCTCGACCGCTCCGGCTTCGCTCGATGTACAGGCCTGCGAGTTCGGCTCGAACCTGCAGGCCCATCTGCGGATGAGCGCGACCCCGGGCAATCCGATTCAGGCGCGGGTGCGTCAGACCAACTTCCTCGACCAGGCCGGCTTCGCACCCGCGGTGATCCTCGCCTCGCCCTGCGTGTTCTACGTGCTCGACCTCAAGGGCAACTACTGGGGGCCGGTCAGTGGCCCCCAGGACATCAAGGATGTCTTTGACGGTGGCAAGGCATGTGATCCCGGCCTGCTGGAGTGGAGCGACTCCGAGTGCGATGGCGATCCCGAGGCCTGCGACTGGTCCCCACTGCCCTGGTAGGGCCGCCCGCGCCAACTCACAACACTGGACTTCGGCTGCCGGATCGCTGAATTCGGCCGCGACAAGGCACGTGGCTTGCACCATCACCTGCGGGTGCCCGATCCATTCCTTGGGAGCACCCTCCACTTTCGGGAACTACGCGACTTCCCGGCACCGCAGGAGGCGGCATGTCCATCCTCATGGAAATCCTTGAATGGTTCGACGAGACCGGCGAGGAGATGGTCCACCGTCTTCCGCCCGAGGGTTCAACGGACATCAAGTTCGGCGCGCAGCTGATCGTACGCGACAGCCAGCGGGCGATATTCTACGTCGGTGGCCAGGCCCGCGACGAGTTCGACTCGGGGCGATTCACCCTCGCGACGAAGAACCTTCCGTTGATCACGCGGGCCCTGAGCCTGCCGTGGGGTTTTGAGAGTCCCTTCCGCTGCGAAGTCTACTTCGTCAACAAGAAGCTCTTTACCAGTCTGAAGTGGGGCACGCGCGAACCGGTAGCATTCCGCGATCGCGAGCTGGGCCTGGTGCGCCTGCGTGCGCACGGGCAGATCAGCTTCCGCATCAACGATGGCGAGAAGTTCATCAGCGAGATGGTCGGTACGCGCGGCAGCTTCAGTACCTGGGATGCGACCGACTATCTGCGCGACGTCATCGTGTCCCGGCTCAACGACTACCTGGGTGAGAACCTGGACACGGTCTTCGACCTGCCGGCGATCTATGACGAGACGGGAGAGGCACTGGTCGAAAAGCTGAATCCCGATTTCGGGAAGTATGGCCTCGCGCTCGATGACTTCTTCATTACATCGATCACACCGCCTGACGAAGTGCAGCAGATGATCGACGCCAAGGCCGGCATGAAGCTGGCCGGCGACATGGCCACCTACATGCAGTACCAGGCCGCTCGCAGCCTGGGCAACGGCGATGGTCAGGGCGGCGGTTCAAGCACGGCCGGCGGGATGGTCGAGGCCGGTGCGGGCCTGGGAATCGGAATGATGCTGCCGCAGATGATGAGCCGCCAGAGCAGCCAGAGTGCGGGCACCGCTACTGCTGAGATCTTCTGTACGGCCTGTGGTCGTGGGATGGTGACCGAGGACCGCTTCTGCGGTGGCTGTGGTGAGCCGGTGCGTGGTGAGGACGAGTCCGGCCAGGACAAGTCCGGCGACGACCAGGAAAACTAGAGCATGCGCGGTGTCGTCCGGTGCGATCACTGCGGCGCCCCGCATCGCCGCGAGGCGGCGAGCACACGCTTCCGCTGCGACTGGTGCGGGGGCGACAATCGTGTGCAGACGCACGAAATTATGGAGGAGTTGATCCTCGCCGCGGATGACCACACAAAGGATCCGGCCACCCGTGTACGTGAGGCGCTTGGCAGTCGTGGCTTCGAGCGCGCGACGCTGACGCCGCGGCCAGCGCGGTGGATCGGCATCTGGCAGGTGGTCAACGACGATGGTGAGGAATTTACTGCCCCTGTGACTTCGGTCGGGCAGGACGATGCATTCCTGCGCACCTTGCCCGCGGGCCCGTTGCAGGGACTCGCGGCTGAGGCCCCGGCCTGGGTGAGCGATCTGCCACCGCGCCCGGACACAGATCATGACAGCCGGACGATCGTCGAGGCCGCACGCGCGGACTTCGACTCACCGGAGGCCAATGTGGTCCTGGTGCGCCTGGTCTGGATCGGAATTCAGGAATTTATGGTGGGCCATCAGAAGCGCGGCTTTGCGGCCACGCAGATCATCGGCACTGATCGCGTGCTCTTTGAATCGCTGCCTTCGGCCCGCACCATGCCCGCGCCGGTGACAGAACGACTTGCTGCCTTTGCTGTCTTTGCAGCCGGCGCTCTCATACTGGGTGTGCTGGTGCAGGACTCCATCGCGCGGCTGGCCTTCGAGCTCGGCTGGATAAGCCTGGGGGCTGCTTTCTGGATCATCCGTCGCGACGCAGGGGTGATTCGATGAACGCCCCGTCCACAGTTGCCCTGCCCGAGGGCATGGCTTGTCTGCGCTGCGGTGGCGGCCTGGACAGCACCGTCGACGAGTCCCTCCTGCACTGCCGTTATTGCGGCACCGACCACCAGGTTCTCGAGGAGGAATCGGTCCCGGCCTCGATGCCCGCGCGTTGGGATTCATCGCGTGATGCGCGCGAGGCCCTGCGCAGTCATCTGCGCGAACGCGGTATCAAGAAGTCGGTGACGGCCGAGGTCGATTTGCACTGGCTGGTCTTCTGGCGCATTCGGGCCAAGCTCGTGGGCTGGCAGTTCTACCAGAAGCGCCCCGACCAGCCGGCGCGCAGCGAAAAGCGCGAGGATGGCAGCGAACGCACAGTCTCTCTGATGCCGGCCGAACGTGTAGAGGAACTGGTCGCGCGCGATGTCGACGTGACGCTGCCCGGATGTGACAGCAGGGCCTTCGATCTGGTGGGCATCTCCGACCGTGTCGACAGCGTGGAGTGGGTGCCCTTCTCTTCCGGGCGAACAGGCGAGATGTCGCACGTGGCTTCGGTGGCAGTGCCGCGGCGTGTGGCGCTGCGCCGCGCCGAGTTGCTGCGCAAGGGTGGGCTGGTTCCGCGTGGCGCGACGGGCGCGGTGCAAAGGCTCTCGCTGCTCAGGTCGCGCTCGCGTCTGCTCTACTACCCCGTCTGGCGGCTGCACTTCACCGTGTCCGGACGGCCCGGCATCGCGAACATCGATGCGGTGCGTTCGAAGGTGCTCGGTGGCCAGTGCGTGGGCCCGATGCGTTCACCCGCGCCGGGTTGGTATGCCGCTGCTGGTGCAGCGGGCTGGATGGCGGGAATTCATCCCGCCCTCGCTGCCTTCTCGCTCGCCGGCTGGGTCCTGCACCGTGGCGGCAAGGGTGGAGCCAGCGGTGGGCCCGGCGACTGGGGACGCTGGGTAAGTGAGGAACTCGGACCGCACCTGAGCCGCCCCGTGCGGCTGGACCAGTGACGGGAGGGACGTCATGAGCCTCGTCGAACTTATTTGTCCGCGCTGTGGCAAGGGTCTGGCTCCACGTCAGGGGCAGGTCATCCATGCCTGCGCCTCTTGTGGAGCGAGCTGTGAGGCGGTGGCCGGCCAGGGCTTGATTCCCGTGGCCCGCCAGATCGTCCGGCCGCGCATCGCGCCCCGTTCGGGTGTCTCCCTGGTTCTCATGCCGGTCTGGTGCATCACGGTGCACCGCGAGTCGCTGGGCGAAGTCGCTGATCGAATGGCGGCCGAAATCCGCGTCCCTGCGACCGGAATCGCTCGCATGCCCCTGCTGGTGGCTGCCGCCCGTCGCCTGACCGCTGCGGCGGCGCCGCGTGAAAACTGGGACGGGGTAGAGGCCATCGTGGACCCGGCCGAAATCGATGCCGAGACCGCGTTCGCCATAGCGGAATCAGTGGCCCTTCGCCATGTGACCGGCTGGCCGCGCGAGCGCGATCTGGAGTCCGTGCAGATTCCGCTGGGCGGGGCCCAGCTGCTCGACTGGCCGTGTGCGGTCGAGGGAACGGACCTCGTTGAACTCGTGGGCGGCCTGTCGATGCCGGCCGCGCTGGGCGAGAACATCGGCCCCCGTGACCAGCGGGCCGCGCTGGCTTCGTCCATCAAGGGACTGAACCTGCCGGGAAAGTTCAGTCCGACGCACGCCAGCAGTTGATCGACAGGCCCGGCACCGACTAACGTCTGCGCATCCCTTCGAGGAGGACGAGGATGCGCACGTTAATTCTGATCACCATACTGCTGCTCTGTGCGGGCGATGCCCTGGCGCGACCGATACTGCACCACGACCTGGAGCTTCGCCTCGAGCCGGCTGCCGCAATGCTGCAGGTCACCGACCGGATCCGCTTTGCTTCCGGGGAGCTGGACGAAGCTGCGCTGGCAGTCTTGCTGCACAGGGATCTCGAGATCCAGAGTGTGCGCTACGGCGGGGCCCCGCTTGCGGTCGAGGCGCTGCGCCGATGGCGACCGCGAGACTTCTACGAGCGCCCGGACTACGCCGAACTTGGAGCCTTCGAGGTGGCGCGTCAGCATAGCGTAACAGCTCCGGAGGGCGGCTGGCCGGAGGGCGAGTTCGAACTCGAGTTTGTCTACGCCGGCGCCGTCTACGACAGCCTGCATGCGCCGGAAGTCGCCTATGGACGCGGCTTCGAAAGCACGTCCGGATTGATCGATGAACGCGGCGCCTTCCTGAGCTGGGAGACTTTCTGGATTCCCTGGGTGGGGGAAGGCCGCTTTCACTATCGCCTGCAAACGGAGCTGACCGACGGCTGGCAGTCCATGAGCCAGGGCCGGCGCGTGGTGCATGAAGTGGACGGCGAGCTGAACCGGACGGTCTGGCAGACCGAAGCACCGCAGGAACTGATCTACCTGGTGGCCGGCCCCTACACGATCCGTGAACGCGAACAGGCCGGCGTGAACCTGTACACCTACACCTACGCGGAAACGCCTGAGGATCTGTGTGACACGTACCTCGATGCGGCCGGGCGCTACCTCGACCTCTATGGCGAGCTGATCGGTCCCTACGGTTTCAGCAAGTGGGCGATGGTCGAGAACTGGTGGCAGACCGGCTTTGGCATGCCCGGCTTCACGCTGCTCGGGGACCGCGTGATCCGCCTGCCTTTCATTGTCGACACCAGCTATGGCCACGAGATCCTGCATTGCTGGTGGGGCAACGGCGTGTATGTCGACTACGACAAGGGCAACTGGTGCGAGGGCTTGACGGCCTATCAGGCCGACTACGCCTACAAGCTGGCCGAGAGCGATGCGGCGGCGCGTGACTACCGCCGCAACTCGCTGACCGGTTACCTGGATTTCGCAAGCAGCGCGACGCGTGATTTTCCGCTGAGCGAGTTCCGCGAACGCAGCGATTTCGGCACACAGGCGATCGGCTATGGCAAGTGCCTGATGGTCTTCCACATGCTTGAGGAACGGCTCGGTAGCGAGCAGTTCGAAGCGGGCCTGCGTGATCTCTACACCCGCTTCGAATTCCAGCCCGCATCCTGGGATGACATCGCGCAGATCTTCTCGGAGCTCAGCGGCGAGGAGTTGCAGGGCTGGTTTGATCAATGGGTCAAACGTACCGGTGCGGCGAAGGTCTCGATCCGGTCGCTGGAGCGCGATGGCGACAAGTGGGTGCTGGAGATCGGGCAGGAAGGTGAGCCCTACCCGCTCGAGGTTCCCGTGACCTGGCGCGATGCCAGCGGCGACTCCTCGGCCCGGGTCGTGTTGGACGGCACGACTGCCACCCTGAGCCTGCCCGGAGACATTGTCTCGGTGGCAGTGGATCCGGACTACCATCTCTTTCGCGAGGTCTTTCGTGAGGAGATTCCGGCAACGCTGAGTCAGGTGCTGGGCGCCGATTCCACGATGGTCGTGATCGGCCGCGACAGTCCGGACGCAATGCGCGAGGCACTGCGCAAGGTGGCGCAGGAATGGTCCGACAACCAGAACATGCTGATCGTGGACGAAGACGATTTCGACGCCGCAGCAGCCGGCGCGCGCAACATCTTCCTGCTCGGGCAGGGCCCGATGGTCGATGCTGTGTTCGATGAAGCGGCGGCATCGCTGGGCACGGCGCCTGGTGAGTTGCGCGCAAGGGCCACAGGACAGACGCTCGTGGCCTGCTTCCGCGATCCACATGATGCCGACATCGCGCGCGCCATCGTGCTGCCTGCCTCGCCGGAGGTGGCGGCCGCGATCGGGCGAAAGATTCCGCACTACACCCGTTACAGCTGGCTCCTGTTCGAGGGCGAGCAGAATGCAGGCAAGGGGAACTGGACCGTACTCAGTTCACCCCTTCGCCGCAGCCTGGAGGAAAGTCGATGAAGAGCATAATTGCTGCAGCGCTGCTACTTGCCCTGTCGCTGCCCGCGGCGGCGGTTGATTATGGCGAGATCGTCCTGAGTCTGGCCGGGCCGGATACGCAGGGCCGGGCAGTCGACACAGACCTCGCAGCAGCGGCAGATTACCTCGAGTCGCAGCTGTCAGGCCTGGGCGATGTCGTGCATCAAAAGGTGCAGGTGGACGGGGTGACCTCGTCGAACCTGATCCTGCTGCGCCAGCCGGCGCAGGAAGGCGCGGGCTGGATCGTCGTGGGCGCGCACTACGACCACCTGGGCATCGGCGTGCCCGGAGAACCCAACGAGGGCAAGGTGCATTTCGGGGCCGATGACAATGCCTCGGGTTGCGCGGTCCTGGTGGGGGCTGCGTCGATGCTGCTGTCGGGTCCGCCCACCGATCGCGGCCTGGCCATTGTGTTTTTCACCGGCGAGGAGCGTGGCCTGCTCGGGTCGCGTGAATTCGTGGCCTCCGGGCCCGTCGCTGCCGACGAGATCCAGGCCATGATCAACATCGACACCGTGGGCCGGCTCGATGTCGGTGAGTTTTCGATCTTCGGCGTGGGTACTGCGCGGGTTTTTTCACCCGCACTCGATGGCCTGAACAGTGTCTTTGATCTGCCGCTGCAGAAGATCGACCCCAGCTCGGGCGCCAGCGACGACATGGCCTTCGTGGAGGCCGGCATTCCCGCGATGCACCTGTTCACCGGCGCTCGCCCCGAGTACCACCGGCCAGGCGATACGGCTGATCTCCTGGACATCGATGGCCTGGAATTGCTGGCTGAGTTCACGGTCGAACTGGCCGACTACCTCGCGAGCGGAGAGACCGCTATCGACTTCGTGGCGCCGGTCGCCGGGAGCGCACTGGCCGACCCGGAGCGCGCGACGGAGCAACGTCGGCGCGTGAGCCTGGGCTCGATCCCGGACTTCAACTTCACCGGTGAGGGCGTCAGGATTTCCGGCGTGCTGCCCGGCAGCCCCGCGGCCGAGGCGGGGCTGCAGGAGGGTGACCTGATCGTGGCCTTCGCCGGAGTGGGCGTGGCTGATCTCACCGACTACAGCGAGGCCATGAAACGCTGCGCGCCCGGCGACGTCGTGCAGGTCGATTTCCTGCGCGAAGGCAAGGCGATGCAGGTCGAGGTCACGCTGGCCGAGCGCCGCTAGCGGACTACTACTAGCGGACCACCACCCGGACCAGCGGTGCCGGCTGGAAGTAGATCCCGCTGACGCGTGCTACGTCGGCTTCGGTGACGGCGCGCAGGCCGGCGCTGCGCTTGTCGGCGACATCCAGCGAAGCCGTCGTGAACCAGTCATGGCCCAGGTTGAAGGCTTGCCCGATGCTGGTCACGCGCCGCATGCGCATGCGGCCGAGGCGCGAGTTCACCGCGGCGGCGACGTCATTGGCCGAGACCTCCAGGGCCCCCGTGGCCAGCCAGTCGGCCAGCGCGGGTTCGGCCTGATCGACGAGCCCGGGTCGGGTTCCCATGCGTGCGCTGATCTGCGCAATGTCACCATCGACGGACAGGCCGATGCCGAGCGAGTAGGCCCAGCCGCGTGTCTCGCGCAGGTCCTGTTGCATGCGGTCCGACGCAATCATGGCCGCGACCTCCAGCGCCCAGCGGTCGGCTGCATCAATCTCGAAGATTCGACCCATCCTGAGCATGGATTGTTGTCCGCCGAGATCGAGTTCGTGGCGCTGGTCCTCCGTGGTCAGGGCGTTGGTCGAGGCCGGCGCTTCGGCATGGTCGCTGGCGGCGCCGAAACCGAGCACGTTGTTGGCGTGGGCCAGGACGGCATCGTGATCAACATTGCCGACGATCGAAATGACCAGTTGGCCGGGGTCGAGGTAGTCCAGGGCAAAGGCTTGCAGGCTGCGTGCGTCGACAGCGTCGAGGCTGCCGTCTTCGCCGAACACGGGACGCGCGCGCGGGCTGTCCTGTCCGAAGAGCGCCGATGCGAAGAGAGCTCGGGCACGGGCACCGCTGTTGCCGGCGTCCTGACGGATGCGCTGCTGCATTTCCGTGCGTGCCTTGTCGATACTCTCCTGTTCCAGGCTCGGGTCGGAGAGCATCAGGCCGGTCAGGCGCATCGCTTCCTTCCAGTAGATGTCGACGCAGTCGAGGCGGATGAAGGAGAAGCGCGAGTCTGTCGTGTAGTAGTCGTCGTAGGGGATCCAGGCGCTGTCCGTGACCTTCCACTGCGCGCCGATGCCGTCGAGCAATGAGGCAAGTTCCTCGTCATCGTAGTCGCCCGCGCCCAGCGGCAGGCAGCGGTGCAGCAGGTCAGCCATGCCCGCGTGTGCAGCCGGTTCTCGCGCGCTACGGTCGCGCACCAGTACGTGGATCGCGAACATGCGTGTGGTCGGCGCTGCGCTGTGGATCAGCGTGATGCCATTGTCCAACGTGGTTACGGTGGGGGACTGGACGTTGTGGGCCATCGGGACGTCGGAATCGACCTTTCCCGAGCCGGGCAGCGGGTGACCGGGCTCTGCGTCTTCGCGTGCCACGTAACCGCCGGCGACGGTGTCGAAGGGAGCCTGTCCGCTTGTTGCCCCGGGGTCGATGGTTGCGAGCTTCAGGACCGGATCATCGAACCAGTTGTGCGCTACCGTGGCCATCCGGTCATAGGAGTCGGCCAGCGCGGTCTGGTAGCGGGCTTCGAAACCGGCCTTGGAATGCCAGATCAGGTCACCCTGCATGAGCGCGTAGTAGTGGAGCTGTTCGATCTGACGCACCGAGGTGGACAGTGCGCGATTGCGCGCCTGGGTCCACTCCAGCGCACGCAGTCCGGTCTGGGCCATCGTGGCCAGTTCGCCCAGCATGACCTCGATGACTGCGCCCGTATCGGTGCCAGACGCGCACTCCACGCGCAGGTCCATCAGGCTGCGGCCCTGCCGGTGCTCGAGCCCGACGCTGACTTCCTGCACGGAGAGTCCCTCGTGGTCGTCCAGGGCCGAGCGAATACGTCCGCTGTCACCGGAGAGGGCATCTGCGATCAGCGAGAAGGCTGCGTAGTCGGGGTGTTCGACGCCAGGCGCCGGAAGCTGGATCGCGACCGTGCAGAGTTCGTCATCGTCGCCATCGGTGGTGATTGAGCTGGCGGCGGGCCAGAGGGCCGTCGGGGCAGGCTCGGCAGGTCGCGTCGCGTCGGCGGCGAAGAGTTCCTCGATCAAGGCGCGCGCCGACTCGACCTCGAAGTCACCCATCAGCAGGAGCTTCATGTTCGAGGGGACATACTGTGTGTGGTAGTACGCGATGACTTCGTCACGCGGGAGCGCGGCGATGCTCTCGGGCGTGCCCAGGACCGGGCGCAGGAAGTTCGCGTTCTCGGCCTCGAGCATGGCGTGCAGCCGATCGCCGCGCTCTGACGCGGGGTTGTCGGCATCACGGTTCATTTCTTCCAGGACGATTCCGCGTTCCTTCTCGAACTTCTCTACTGGCAAGGTCGAGTCCAGGAGCATCGCGGACTGGATCCCCAGGGCCGCGCCGAGTTCTTCTTGTGGCGCAACCATCATGTAGTGCGTGTACTCACGTCGCGTCGTTGCGTTGTTGTAGGCGCCGATGCGGTCGGCGGCAGCGTAGAGCTCTTCCTGCGTCATCGTCGACGTGCCGTTGAAGAGCAGGTGCTCGAGGAAGTGGCTGCTGCCTGCCGTCGCGTCGCTCTCGCGCGTCGATCCGGCGCCCACGAACACATTGCTCGCGAAGAGTCCCGAGCCCTCGTGCACGATCATGCGCACGGTCATGCCGCTGTCGGTGACGAATTCAAAGTCCGTGGTTCCTGGTGCGGGCTCCGCGGGCGCGCATCCGCTGCCGATCAGGGCGAGGATCGACATAAGAACAAGCAGGTGAACGCGGCGCGGGATCATGATGGCTCCATCGGTACTTGGGGGGTACGGGTGCGGATCGCGGCGCAGGAAGGCTAGCGCCGCATCGCCCCGCTTACAACCGGGAGTCAGGACTCGACGAGGATTTCTGCTCCGGCCTGGATCGAGGCGCGGCCGCCGAGGGACTCGTTGAGTTCGGCCCGCAGACCGTCAGCGCGGCCTCGGCAGACCCGGACCAGGAAGCTCGGCCCGTCGCCAAAGTCGCGCTGGACCTCGCGCGTCCAGTCCACGCGTCGTGCCAGAATGGCCTCGACGGCGCCGAGATCGTCATAGCCGAAATTGATCGCCAGGGGGATCTGCCTTTCCACCTGGATCCTGGCGGTGGCCTCCAGCGCCTGGGCAGCCGACTCCGAGTAGGCCTGCGCCAGCCCGCCCGTGCCCAGCCGGGTGCCACCAAACCAGCGGATCACGACCAGCAGGCCGTCGGTGGCGCCGCAAGCACGCAGGCGGTTGAGGATCGGGCGACCGGCGGTCCCGGAGGGTTCGCCGTCATCATCGAAGCGCTCCTGCTGCGAGTTGGGCGATCCCCAGAGCGCGGCCCAGCAGTGATGGGTGGCATCGTGGTGCTGCTTGCGGATAGTCTGCAGCCGTTGTTGCGCCTGCTCGAGTGAGTCGGCGCGAAGGACCTGCCCCGTGAAGCGCGAACCCTTGACCTTCATCGTCGTCTGCGGCCCGTCGGCCAGACGCAGGAAGTCACCGGGTTTCTCGTCGTGTGTGGGGGAGTCAGGCATGGCCTCTGGCCGGTGATAGGGAACAGCGCGTGCGCATCCTGCAGGTAAACAAATTCTACGACCCGCGCGGGGGTACCGAAAGGGTGCTCTACGATCTCGAGGATGGCCTGCGCGAACGCGGTCACGAGGTCGGCATCTTCGCCGGGCAGCACGCTGCCAACCGGCACTGCGCAGGCCCCTCCTGGTTCGTGCCCGAGCGCGACTACGAGAGCCCGGGTCTGCGCGAGCGCATCGATCACGCCATTGCAACACTCTACAACCACAACGCCCGCCGCCACTTTGCGCAGGCCCTGGACGAGTTTGCCCCCGACCTGGTTCACCTGCACAACATATATCACCAGTTCAGCCCCTCGATCCTCGATGAATTGCATGATCGCAGGCTGCCCGCGGTGATGACCGTGCATGACTTCAAGCTGGTCTGCCCGGTTTACCGGCTCTTCCGTGACGGCGAGTTGTGCGAGGAGTGCGTGGGTCGTGACTGGCCGTTGGGTGTGGTGCGCCACCGCTGTTCACGCGGCTCCGCTGCGGAGAGTCTTCTGCTGGCGGTCGAGGCCTCCTGGCATCGCCGGCGCTCCAGCTATGCGCGCGCACTCGATGCCTTCATCGCGCCCGGAACATTCATGCAGGAGAAACTGATTGAGGGGGGTCTGCCGGCGGATCGGGTGGTCCTCTGCCGCAACGCCTTGCGTGATGTTCCGGCGGCGGCCGATGCGAATGTGCGATCCACGCGTCCGACCTTCCTCTTCGCTGGCCGCCTGAGCCCGGAGAAAGGCGTGGATCTGCTGGTTGATGCAGCGCGCGAGTGCCCGCAGATCGATCTGCGGATCGCCGGCGCGGGTCCGGATGAGTCGCTGTTGCGTGAGCACGCGACCGGCTGTCCGAACATCGTATTCCTGGGTCACCTCGATGCGGCAACACTGCAAGCGGAACGGGAGCGGTCGTGGGCCACACTGGTGCCTTCGCGCTGGTACGAGAACGCGCCGCTCAGCGTGATCGAGTCCTGGTGGGCCGGGCGGCCGGTGCTCGGCTCCGGGCACGGCGGGCTGGCCGAAATGCTTGCCGACGGTCAGGCGGGCTGGAGCGTCGAGCCCGAGCGCGCGGCCTGGGTGAGCGCGCTGCAGCGTGCGGCGACCGCAGCTGAAGAGCTGGATCGCCTCGGCCGAAAGGCCCGCGATCGTGCCGCCAGCCGCCATGGCTTTGATCTCTTCCTCGACCGAACACTGGAGATCTACGACGCCGCGCTCGATACTGAGGCCGTACAATGAGCGACCTGAAGGTCGGGTTGATTGGCTGCGGCCGACACGGTGAGCGCTACCTGCGACACCTTGCGCGCGGTGATGTGCAGGGCATGAAAGCCGCGCTGCTCTGGCGTCGTGATGCCGATGCCGGGCGCGCGCAGGCGCGTGAGTACGGTGTTGAGTTCGTTGAGGACCCGCGGCAGATTCTTGATGGCTCGCGCGTCGATGGCGTGCTGGTATTGACGCCCCCGGCAGAGCACCGTGCCGCGCTCGTCGAGGCACTCGGCTCTGGTCTGCCGGCCCTGGTCGAGAAGCCGGTCATCGCGCGCTGGGAGGAAGCCAGCGCCTTCGATGGTCTCGATGCGTCGCGCTTGATGGTGGCGCAGACGCTGCGTTTCTCGCCCGCCCTGCGTCGGCTGCGACAACTGATACCGGCCATCGGAACCGTGCACCGGATCCGCATGGCACAGCGGCTCGAGCCCAGCGACCTGCCCTGGCAGCGCGACCGCGCGATGGCCGGCGGGGGCTCGGTGACGCTCACCGGTGTACACCTCTTCGACCTGCTGCGCTGGATCGTGGGCCGTACGCCAGATAGCGTCAGCTGCCGGATGCATGGCCTGCTGGGCCATCCCCTGGAGAACCTCTTCGATGCCAGCTTCGATTACGAGGATCTGCCCCTGCTCGCCGCCACCGAAGTGAGCAAGTTCTCGCGCAGCCGGATGGGGCTGCTGGACGTGGTGGGAGAGCAGGGGGAACTTCATGTGGACTACCTGCGTGGAAGCATCGACCTGTATCAGGGGCAGGACTGCGAGCGCGTGGCCGAGCTGGGCGATGTGCCCACGCTGCCCATCGTGATGGGTTTCTTCGGCGCATTGATGCGTGGTGAGATCGAGTCGCCAGTCACGTTGCAGGATGGACTCGAGACGGTCAGGATGGCCGAAGCCTGCTATCGTTCTCATGCCTCCGGGTGCCGCGTGCGCCTGGAGGAGATCGAATAACCCGAAGGCTGAACCGGAGGCCGCGGATGAACCTGCGCAATCTGCTCTGCACGACCCTCTTTCTGCTGATCCCGGTCACGGCCGGGGCGGCCATCGATCCCTACACTCTCCTGCGCCTTGACCAGGCGGCTTTCCGCGCCAGGCCGATTGCAATGATGCCCGTCGACAATCTCGATGGAGTCGTGATGGTGGTTGGCGACCGCTACGCGATCGTGCGCGTCATACGCATCACCGATCGTGGTATGCAGGTTCTCTGGCGCAGCAGTGCCCTGGAGGGTGGAGCGATCCAGGAGATTTTCGTGGAGGACCTCGACGGCCGCGGCGGGTACGACATCATCGTGCGCACGCAGGGCGGGCAGGCTTTCGTTTTCGACGACACCTATGCCTCGCGCTGGAGCAGCGTTAACGAGGACTTTCGTCGCGTCAACGCGATGACCATTGCCAACCTCGACCTCGACCCCGCCTACGAGATCCTGATGGTGGCCGACAACCAGATCCTCATTTACGACGGCGACCAGTTCAATCGAGAGCAACAGTTCGTGCAGGTCTACGCAAATGTGCTCGAAGTGGTCGTGGGAAATGTCGACAGCGACCGCGAGCAGGAGGTCGTGCTGAACAACGGCCGCGTGCTCGATGTGATTACCATGGAACCCGAATGGGAGACCCAGCCTTTTGGCAACATGATCAGCCTCTTCGACATCGACGGTGACGGCATCGACGAGGTTATCGGATACGGCCGGCCGGGCGAAGACACGATCCGCATTTTTGACGTCGACGAGCGTCAGGAAAAGCCGTTCCAGTGATCCTCGCCGTCAGTTCCCTGCAGGCGCTCAGCGCCGGTTGCACGGCCCTGCTCGGCCCATCGATGCCGCTGGTCTTTGGTGCGCTGGCTACCGGTGCGGCCGTCGCCGGATCCAGACGCGCCTCTTCGCGTAGCCTGTGGGTCATGGGTGCAGTATTCACGCTAGCCGTTGTCGCGGTGTGGGCACGGGCGGATCTGGTTCCACCAGCGCGTTTCAGTCGCTGGTTGCCCCTGCTGCCCTTACTCGGGCTGGTCGAAATCCGTCGCCTGCACATCGATACCGAGGACTGGATGGCGCCGGCCGCCGGCCTCTGCACGGCGGCCCTGGTCCTCTTCTGGCGCGTCGACCGCTATGGACCGACGCTCGCTGCACTGCGTGGCGACTGGCAGCAGCCACTCTCGTTCGCACCACGCGGGCTCTATCACCTGGGGACCGGAATCTGCCTGGCAGCAGTGATGGTTGGCCTGGCCCTTGTCGTGCGGCGCCTGCCCGCGCGCGTGCAGGTCAGCTCGGCCTGGGCGTTGTTGGGTGTGACCATCGTGCTGGTGGTCTTCGACCTGATTGCCCCGGTGCAGCAATGGTTGCTGCTGCACGCCTTGCCATGGCGCGTGGGCTGAGTTGCGTTTCGCAGCTGTCATCGCGGCTTGACGAACAACCACACGCACACGTAAAGACCCCGCCGCAGAATTGCGACGGGGTCATTTCATGGAACACATGGAGTTGTCTGCTCCGAGGTTGAGGTTGTGGGTTCAGCGCCGGAGCCACCAGAAGATGTCAGCGGCCAGCGAGAAGAGACCCAGCAGGTCCTGATTGCTCATCGGACCTCCTTTACGGTCAGCGAGGATCGACCTCCCAGCATCACTGCACGGCTTCCCGTCGGTCTTGAGCGTCAACCGTTCCCACTGCATCAACCATGCCGCCGCCGGCCTCGCGCAGACGGCGGATCACGACGAGTGTGGTGTCATCCACTGCTTCCGATCCTGCTGCATGGGCTTGGACTTGGCTGAGGATGTGAGCCAATACTCCGGCAGAACTCGTTGCTAAAGAAGAGTTTACAGAATCAACCAGGCCATTGCGTCCGAATGGCTCCTCATCGGCATTTTCCTCATCGATGACGCCGTCCGAATAGGGAATGACCATATCGCCGGGGGAAAGCCGGACGATTCCGCAGGGATAGTTTGCCTGCGGATCCACGCCGAGTACGGGTCCGCCGCGATTGAGCCATTCGTTGCGCTGGTTGCTGCGCACCCACAGGGCCGGTTCGGCGCCGGCCACGCAATATTCCATCACGCCATCACGCGGGTCGAGGATGGCTGCGAAGACTGCAATGAAATGACCGGTGGAGGTCATGCCGTGCACGTGACGATTGATGCTTGCCATGGCTTCACCCAAAGCCAGACCGGGGCGGATCGTTTCACGTACGGCAGTACGCAGGCCGCTGATCAGAAGACTGGCCGGGATCCCCTTGCCCGCGGCATCGGACACAGCGACGACAACCCGACCGTCGCTGAGCACGAAGTGGTCGTAGAGATCCCCGCCGATCTGACGGCAGCTCAGGGTGCGACCGGCGATATCCATGCTACCGGCGCGCAGGTCTTCTTCGGGCAGCAGGCGTGCCTGGATTTCCGCAGCCAGATCGAGTTCGGTGCTGACGCGTTCACGCTGCAGGTCCTCTTCGTGCAGCATCGCGTTTTCCAGGGCCTGGGCCGCCTGGCGTGCGAGGCTGCCAAGGTGGAAGAGTTGCAGCGGGCCATAGGAGCGACCATGGCTGCGCGGTCCTGCGCATACGAGTCCGAGGGCTTCGGAGTGGACGAGCAGCCTTCCGGCGACGCGCACGTCTGTCTGTTCGAGCCAACGTCGGCCGGCTTCGTCCAGCTGTGCCTCGATGTCACGGCAGCGAATCATCTCCGCGCCACGCGACAGCTGACGTCCGAGCACGCTCTCGGCCGCGAGCACCTCGGGGTAACGGGTGTCGCCCGCCTTGCGAATCCAGCCCTTGGATCCGGGTGAGTAGAAGGCCGCATTGTTGGCCTGCGCGATCTCGTTGATCCCGTCCAGGAAGATTGAAATCACAGCGCCGGGATCCCGCTCCTGTGCGAGCGCCTTGCCCAGACGACTGGAGACTTCCCTGACCCTCGCCTGCTCCGGGTAGAGAACGCGGTCGATCCAGCGTGCGGGCAGGTGGGCGAAGAGGGCGGCAGCGGGGATCAGGGCCAGGAGAAGCAGATAGGCGGCAGCGTGCAGGTGGCCGGGCAGCAGCGGTTTGCCCAGGCCGATCAGCGAGACCGCGATTCCGACAACTCCAAGTACGAGCACGACGGTGACGAGCGATTGCCGGAGCAGGTAGGCGAGATCGATCGAGCCGCTGCGCAAGAGCGCCATCGACAGCGACGCCGGAACCAGGGGCAATGCGAGCAGCGCCAGCCCTTCCATCGCCAGCTCCTGGTTCGGCACGAACTGTTTTCCCAGCGTGGTCAGCAGCAGGGGGCCGAAGCCCAGAATGAGACCCCAGCCGGCGAGGCGCATCCTCGACCCGTAGGCCCAGTCACGCGAGCCCCGCGCCTTGCGCAGGAAGACCACCATCGTGCTGGCCAGCGCCACGCCGAAGACCAGTGCCGTGACCAGGAGCAATGGGCCCACGAGTGCGATCGCCGCGGGGTGGTCGGGGAAGAGCGCGCCCAGCAGGTGCGCCGGGCCGAGTACGACCGCAGGCCAGAGAATGCGTCTGAGCAACGGCCTCTGGCCGTGCCCGTCGACAATCCCTTCGGGGAAGAGCAGCACGAAACGGAGCAGGTAGAGAGGGAGCAGCAGAACCGCGATATCCCGCAGGCCTTCTGTGAGGCGTGCCAGTGGAATTGATGCCGTGGCGGGTGGCGACGAGAAGGCGGCGGCAAAGCAGAGACAACAGATGTGGAAGTTGCGGCCGAGCGCGTCATCGCGGCGCAGATAAGTGATGAAGCCAAGGAAGAGGAAGCAGAGGCTGGTCAGGCTGGGGACCAGGTCCCTGAAGGGCCGGGTCGTCATTTCGATGGGCAGGTGGACTGTAAAGTCCATCCGGCCCGTGCCGCGCAGCACTGTCCAGCGTGAGAGGTCACCCTGGCGGCGTTGCAGGCCGGCCTGAAAATCGGCGCGAGAGTGGACACGCGTGCCGTCGATGGCGAAGAGCTCGTCTCCCGCCCGTACGCCGGCCAGCCCGCCGGGTCCGGCCGGATCGGCCACCATTACGGTCAGGTGGCGGAGCTGAATCTGTGGGTCCGGTCGACGCAGGAGCTCGACGGCGCCAGGAATCTCGAGCAGAGCGAGAACCAGGGAGGCGGCGAGGAGCAGGCGTCGACCGGATCGACGTGTCCACCGGCCCATGCATTCCTCCCACGGGTTGGCGCGAAGCTGCGCCGCGGCAGGCGTAGTGTCAAGCCCGGTCCGTGGTTGCAGGAGGGGCGGAACTGCGGAATCGCCCTACCAGCGGCCTTTCAGGCGTCCCGTCGTGGAGGCAGCCACGGGAACGATCACGTCTCGCAGGCCGGCGATATCGGCGACCGTGCCGGCCATGGCGCGCGTGATCTCCGTGCCCAGCGAGGGGTCGACCTTGTCGAAGGTGTCGGTCGACTTGTGGTTGTCTGTGTGGGCAGCCCAGTCGAGGTCGATGCCGAGGATGGCCGGGATGCCGCGTTCCTGGAAGGGCACGTGGTCGCTGTCAAAGCTGAAGTAACTGAGGTCGAAATCCAGGGTCGTCCACTCGACCACGTTGTCGCGTACCGCGAACATGAGTTCCTCGTATGCGTTCGTTCCCTCGATCAGGATCCCGTAGTCGTCGACCCAGGCCGAGATCATGTCCATGGTCAGCGCGCCCACGATCTGCAGACCGTCGTCGATGGCCTTCTGTGCATACCAGGTGCTGCCATGCAGACCCTGCTCCTCCGCGCCGAAGGCGACGAAGTGGATCGTGCGTTCGGTCTCCCATGCCTCGAGCAGCTCGGCCAGGTGCAGGACGCCGGCCGTGCCGCTGGCGTTGTCCTCGGCCCCCGGGGCATCGTTGCCGGCATCGCGGATGGCGGTCGCATCGTAGTGCGCTCCGACGACGAGGATCTCGTCGGGACGGCTGAGCCCGGTCTTGACCGCGATCACGTTGGTGGCGGTGATGCCCGCGTGGTTCGACACATCGAACGACTGCAGCTGCACAGGGTAGCCGGCCGCCATGAAGCGGTCCTGCAAATAGTCGCGCGCCAGCGCGATGCCGTCGGGGGCATCGGGCTCGAGTGTCCAGCGCGTGCGGATCTGCTTGATCTGGCCAGCGAGCTCGAAGGGCTGGTGCCCGGAGAGGATGGCCAGGATTTCCGTGTAGCGGCCCAAGTCGACCGAGGCCACGAGCGTGGAATCGTTGACGACATCGGAACCGAGAACGAGTGGACCGACGGCGCGCGGCGCCGCAAGTGTGAGCGGCGAGGTCGCCAGCGCTTCGGTTTCGAGTCGGCTGCCCCAACCCTCTACGCCGGGTGGGCCAGCGCGGTCCTCCCCGCGGGCAGGGACGTCGGAGGCTGGCGCGGCGGAGGCGATGCAAAGGAGCGCTGCCAGCAGGATGAAGCCGGCGCCCGATGTCCTGGATGTCATGTCATTGCCCCGTGTGTTCTGGAGTCCCATCAAGTATAGGTGCTGCGGGGGCCCTGATCCACCGCTCCGGGCCAGCATTGGCGGGCCGTTCGTGGCCGATTGACCGCCTGCTGGCCTGTTGCTAGCCTGTCCCATCCGGAAAGCGCGCCGCCCGGCCCACCCCGCATCACCGGTGCCGGTCCGGACCCCGGGGACATCCAGGAACCACCTGGGACATCACAGGGATATCGCAGGGACATCGCAGGGACAATATGGACAAGCAGTACGATCCCACCGGCCTCGAGGCCAAGTGGTACCCACTCTGGGAAGAGGCCGGGTTGTTCTCACCGGATGCGGCGATGGAGGGCGATCCCTTTGTGGTCACCCTGCCGCCGCCCAACGTCACCGGCATCCTGCACATCGGGCACTGCCTGGGCGCGGGCATCATGGATGCGCTGGTGCGCTACTACCGGATGTGCGGGCGACCGACCCTGTTTTTGCCCGGCACCGACCACGCGAGCATCGCCACAGAGAACAAGGTCGCCGCGCGTCTGCGCGAGGCGGGGAAGGACCCGCGGGCGATAGGGCGCGAGGCCTTCATGGAAGAGGCCTGGAAGTGGTCCACCGATCACCGTGACAGAATCGTCTCGCAATTCAAGCGATACGGTGTCTCGCTGGACTGGTCGCGCGAGGCCTTCACGATGGACGACGAGCGCCACCACGCCGTGCTCACGGCCTTCGAGAGGCTCTACGAAAAGGGGCTGATCTACCGCGGCGACTACATGACCAACTGGTCGGTCGCGCAACAGAGTGCAGTCAGTGACGAGGAAGTCGTGCACAAGGAAGTGCAGGGCAAGCTCTGGCATATCCGTTACCCGCTGGTGGATGGTGGCCAGCTCGTCGTCGCAACGACGCGACCGGAGACGATGCTCGGTGACACCGCCGTCGCGATCCACCCGACCGCAGAGAAGACGCTCGCACTGAAGGGGCGCAAGGTCGAGCTGCCGCTCGTGGGCCGCGTGATCGACATCATCGAGGACGACCATGTGGACCCGGAGTTCGGGACCGGGTGCGTGAAGGTCACGCCGGCGCATGATCCGAACGACTACGAGATCGGCAAGCGCCACGAGCTCGAGTTCATCAACATCATGAATCCCGACGGCACGCTGAACGACCGCGTGCCCGAGTCCTATCGAGGGATGGACCGTTTCGTAGCGCGCAAGGCGGTGGTTGCCGATCTCGAAGCCGCTGGTCTTTTGGAGCTAGTCGAGAAGCACACGCACATGGTCGGTTACCACGACCGTACCGACACGGTGATCGAGCCCTACATCTCGCGGCAGTGGTTCCTCAAGATGGAAGGGCTGGCTCGCCCGGCGATCGAGGCGGTTGAAGATGGCCGTGTGAAGATGTTCCCCGAGCGCTGGGTCGGCGTGTACTACAACTGGATGCGCAACATCCGTGACTGGTGCATCAGCCGGCAGCTCTGGTGGGGCCACCGCATTCCATTCTACGAGTGTTCAGACGGGCACGGCTTCGTCTCGGTGCAGACGCCTGAAGCCTGCCCGGAGTGTGGCGACAAGAATCTCACGCAGGACAACGACGTACTCGACACCTGGTTCAGTTCCTGGCTGTGGACTTTCAGTACGCTCGGCTGGCCGGAGCAGACTCCGGACCTGAAGAAGTTCCATCCGACCAGCGTGCTGGTGACCGGAGCGGACATCCTGTTCTTCTGGGTCGCGCGCATGATCATGGCCGGCTACGAGTTCCTCGGTGAGCCGCCCTTTACCGAGGTGCTCTACACCGGCATCGTGCGTGACGAAAAGGGACGCAAGCTGAGCAAGTCCCTGGGCAACAGTCCCGATCCGCTCGAGCTCATGGATCGCTACGGCGCAGATGCGTTGCGTTTCGCGCTGATCATGCTCACGCCGACGGGCCAGGACATCAATTTCACCGACGAGACCTGCGAGACCGGTCGCAATTTCTGTACGAAGATCCATAATGCGACGCGCCTGCTCTTCGGTGCGCTGGAGGAAAGTGGGTTGGTGTTCGGGCAGGCGGATCCGGCGCAGATGGCCGCGACCCTGCCGGGCGGCGATCCCGATGACGCGGCGGCCTGGTTCGCCGGCTTCTTCCGCGCGTCCTTTGGCCAGGATCTACCCGATGCCCCGGTCGCGGATCTGGCACTCGAGGATCGCTGGATGCTGCACCGGCTGGCCGAGGCTGCGGGCCGGCTAGAGCGCGAGATGGAGGCCAGGCGCCTGAATGATGCCGCCTACGCCGGCTACGCATGCTTCTGGAACGAATTCTGCGACTGGTACCTGGAGTCGATCAAACCGCGTCTGCGCGGAGAGGACGAGGCGGCGCGCAATACGGCGTTGCTCGTGGCCCTGGCCGTACATGGGTCCATGTTGCGCCTGCTGCACCCCTTCCTGCCGTACATCACGGAGGAGCTGTGGTCGCGTCACCCGGCCAGCGCGGGCTTCATCGTGGCAGCACCGATGCCGTCCTTCAGCGAGGCCTCACCCTTTGCCGACGACGCAACTAGATTCGAGCTGGTGCGCGAGTTCGTCGGCGCGGCGAGGAACCTGCGCAGCGAACTCGGCGTGCCGCCGGGCAAGCGTGGCAGGATGTTGCTGGCCGGTGAAGGTGACGAGGATGGCCTGGCCCTGATCACCGGTCAGATCGAGGTTCTGGCCAAGCTCGAGACGGTCGAGTTGATCAAGCGCGGCGAGCAGCCGAAGCAGTCGGTGAGTGCCGTGGTGGATCGCTTCGAGTGTTTCCTGCCCCTGGAGGGCTTGATCGACCTGGAGAAGGAACGCGAGCGCCTGGACAAGGAACGTGTGCAGCTCGAGGGTCGTCTGCGTGGTGTACGCGCCAAGCTGGGCAACGAGAAATTCACCGGTCGTGCGCCGGCCGAGGTCGTACAGCGCGAACGGGATAACGAGCAGTCGATCCAGTCGACGCTGGAGAAGTTGGGTCGGCAGATCGCAGACCTGGAGGGATGATGTCTGAAAGCGATCCCAGAGACTACCGGAGCCTCGGCGACCTCCTGCGCGATGCGCGTGAGGAGCGCAAGCTCGGGCTCGATCAGGTGAACGAGGCCACGCGTATTTCGCAGCGTGTGATCCAGGCGCTCGAGACGGACGATCTCGAGGCGGCATCCGGCCTGATCTACGCCCGCGGATTCGTGCGCACCCTGGCCCTCTACTACGACCTCGACCCGGAATGGCTCGGCGGCAAGCTCGATGCCCTCGCAGGCGAGACCAGTCGACCCGTTGCGCCGGTGGATGATGAAGACGATGTGATTGCCGGGCCGGTGCCTGACCCGGTCAGCGCAGAGCCCGAGCAGCCCACAGGGCCCAAATGGGAGGTCGAGTCCACTCGTGTGCGGCATGTGGGTGCCGCAGCCGGGCCGAAGATCCCGCGCAATCTCGTGTGGGGCCTCGTGGCCGTCGTCGTCGTGCTGATCGCATTCGTCTGGTTGGTGGGGGGCGGTAAGGGCGAGGATCCGCCCGCGCGCGAATCGCTGTCGTTGACGACGCCGGTCGAGCCAGAGCTTGCGGGTGACAGGCCTGCTGCGGCGCGCTTCGATGCAGCGGCAGCGCGCAGTTCAGACATTGATCCTGGGCGCGGCGCGGCGCAGGAAACTGTCGCACCGGTGGAGACGATTGACACAGCGCAGGCGGATGGCGGCGCCGCGCAGGTGGCCGGGGTCGTCGGCGAGCAAGTTGCCGACGACGAAGGCAGTGAAGACGAAGAGCGCAGCAACGAGGCGGGCGGCAGCGGTGACGCAGAGGCAATCGAGGTTGCATCGCTGGATAACGTGGTGCTCACAGAGCGATCACATCGCCCAGCACAAAGCCCACTGCAGAGCCCGATGCAACGCCCGACAGAAGTCCCGACAGAAGTCCTGACAGAAGTCCCAACCGAGCGCCCAACAGAATCCCCGGCCAGTGAGCCTGCGACCGATGATTCCGGAGCCGAGCTAACGGATACGCCGGCACGCCAGGAACAATCGACACCCGACTCGCCCCCCGAAGAAGAGGTCGACAACTCCGGAGCCAGTTCCAGATTGTCCAGCGTATTGCGGCCCACGGGCCGGGGTCGTTCGGCCCCGATGGAACTGAAAATCCTGGCCGACGGGCCCGTCCAGGTCACGCTCTCCAGCGACGGTGGAAGTGCACGCACGCGCTCGCTCGTAGCCGGCCAGGTCTGGACGATGGAAGGGCACGACCATTTCTCGCTCGCGGTCAGCGATCCCTCCAGGGTGAGTCTGCAGGTCGATTCCGCGCCGCGTTCTTTGCCTGCCTCATGGTCCGGCGCTGAGTGGATCGTTTACCCGACCCCGGCCCGTCCGGGCTCCGGCGAAGAGAACTGATGTCGCCTTTCAGGCTGCATCGCCCCTTCGAACCCACCGGCGACCAGCCCCAGGCCATCAGGGAATTGCTCGCAGGCCTGAAGGACGGATGTCGCGACCAGGTGCTGCTGGGCGTCACTGGCAGTGGCAAGACCTACTCCATGGCCAACGTGATCGAGCAGTGGGGCCGCCCGACCCTGGTGCTCTCGCACAACAAGACGCTGGCCGCGCAGTTGTACGGGGAGTTGAGGGGTTTCTTCCCGGACAACGCTGTCGAGTACTTCATCAGCTACTACGACTACTACCAGCCCGAAGCTTTCATCCCGTCCTCGAATACCTACATCGAGAAGGATGCGAGCATCAACGACGAGATCGAGCGTCTGCGCCTGCGTGCCACCAGTTCACTGCTGTCGCGCCCGGATGTGATCGTCGTGGCCAGCGTGAGTTGCATCTTCGGTCTGGGCAAACCGGATAACATCCGCCGTCAGGTACTCGGCCTGGTTGTGGGCGAGGAGATCGAACGCGACGTCTTGCTGCGGCGTCTCGTCGACATCCAGTACTCGCGCAATGACGTGGCCTTCGAGCGCGGCAGTTTCCGCGTGCGTGGTGACGTGATCGAGGTCAAGCCGGCCTACTCCGACGAGATCGTGCGCGTGGAGATGTTCGGTGACGAGATCGAGCGTATTGCCCGCGTCGATGCGATGACCGGCGAAGTGCTCGCGCGCATCGAGAACGTCGCCATCTTCCCCGCGACACACTTCATCACCGACCGCTCGCAACTGGAGCGCGTCACGAACGAGATCTCCGCAGACCTGGAAACACGCCTGCAGGAGTTCGAGAAAGACGGGCGTATACTGGAGATGCAGCGCCTGGAAAGCCGCACGCGCTACGACATGGAGATGATCCAGGAGATGGGTTACTGCTCGGGCGTGGAGAACTACAGTCGCTACTTCGACGGTCGCAATCCCGGCGATCGCCCCGCTTGCCTGATCGATTACTTTCCCAAGGACTTCCTGTTCATCGTCGACGAGAGCCACGTTACGGTGCCCCAGGTCGGTGCGATGTACAACGGGGACCGTTCGCGCAAACAGACACTGGTCGAGCACGGGTTCCGTTTGCCCAGTGCCCTCGACAATCGCCCGCTCATCTTCGACGAGTTTCTCTCGGTCCTGCCGCCAACTGTCTATGTATCGGCTACGCCGGGCGACTGGGAACTCGAGCGCGCGAAGGGTGTGATCATCGAGCAGGTCATCCGTCCCACCGGCCTCATGGACCCGGAGATGGAAGTGCGCCCGGTGCAGGGGCAGATCGACAACCTGATGGAGGAAATCCGCACGGTCACGGCCAAGGGGCAGCGGGTGCTCGTGACCACCCTCACCAAACGTATGTCGGAGGATCTCGCTGACTACCTCGCGCAGGCCGGCGTGGCCGCACAGTACCTGCACAGCGATATCACAGCGCTGGATCGTGTGGAGATCCTGCGCGGGTTGCGGCTGGGCGAGTTCGATGTGTTGATCGGTATCAATCTGCTGCGTGAGGGTCTGGATCTGCCCGAGGTCGGCCTCGTCGCGATTCTGGACGCCGACAAGGAAGGCTTCCTGCGCAGCGAGACCAGCCTCATTCAGACCGCCGGACGCGCCGCTCGCAATGTGGATGGCCGCGTAGTGCTCTATGCAGACCGCATCACTGGTTCGATGGAACGTGCAATGGCCGAGACGGCGCGACGCCGGGCCCGGCAGTCTGCCTACAACACCGAGCACGGCATCGAGCCGCGCAGTATCATCAAGACCCGCGAGGACATCCTCGGTTCGACTTTCGTTGCCGAAGGCGCGGGTGAGAAGGCGCCGGCGGCGCGCAGCCGTGCTCAGGGTCGCAAGCCAGCACCCGGGGAGGTCGATCCGATCGTGGCACTGCTGACCGGCATCGATACGCTCGGCCCGGCCGAACTCATGGAACGACTGAGCGAGGAGATGTATCGTGCGGCGCGAGAGCTGGACTTCGAGACCGCTGCATCTCTGCGCGACCGTATCGAGGAAATCGAGTTGGAGCACCAGTTGCGTGGGCCCGACTCGATCCAGCGCGAAGCCGATCGCAAGTCGCGGCGGCGGAGGTGAAGCCGATGGCGATGCAATGCGCGGAACATGAACTGGTCGCGATGCAGGCACTGATCGGCGCTGCACTGGAAGAGGATCACGCGCGCGAGGACCTCACCTCGGCCCTGGCCATAGAGGCAGGCGCGAGCGGGACTTTCGTGGTCAGTAATCGTCAGCCAGGAATCCCGGCGGGGTTGCAGGCGATCGCGATCACGCTGGCCGCCGGCGACTCGCCGGCAAGTGTGGAACTCCATGTTGCAGACGGCGACGCATGCGCGGCCGGCAGCACACTGGCGCGGATCAGCGGACCCCGCCGCGGCATCATCTCCGCGGAACGCAGTTTCCTGAACCTGATCGGCGCACTTTCTGGAACAGCCACGCTCACGCGGAGTTTCGTGGATGCCGTTGGCGCAGGCTGCACGATTCTCGACACACGTAAGACCTTGCCCGGCTACAGGCTCCTGCAGAAGTACGCGGTGCGCTGCGGTGGTGGACGGAACCATCGCATGCATCTCGCTGACGGTTTCCTGCTCAAGGACAACCATCGCCATGCTGACCTGGACATGCCCGGCCTGGTCAGTCGCGCGCGCGGCGAGCGCCCCGATGTGCAGATCGTCGTCGAGGTTGACGATCTCGAACAGCTGGAGGCCGTCCTCGGCCTGGATATCGATCGCGTGCTACTGGACAACTTCGAGCCGGCGATGATCACGCGCGCGCGCCAGCGCCGCGATGAGCTGCACTCGCGCGCGGGCCTGGAAGTTTCGGGTCGCGTGAGCCTGGAGCGCGCTCCCGTTCTGGCCGCAGCGGGCGCAGAGTTCCTGAGCATTGGCGCGTTGACCCACTCCGCCGGGGTGTGGGATGTGGGCCTGGACGAAGTGGACGACGACTGATGGCCCGGCGATGGCTCGGCAGCGAACGCATCGAACTCGATCAGATCGACAGCACCAGTGAGGAACTGTGGCGTCGCGCAAAGGCTGGTGCCGCGCACGGCACGGTGCTCACCGCCGCTTACCAGACTGCCGGTCGCGGCCGCCAGGGGCGCAGCTGGATCGCAGCACCCGGTAACCTGATGGCCTCCTGGCTGCTGCGCCTGGAGCGCGCTCCGGCGCAGGCTGGGGCGCTGTCGATCGTGCAGGGACTGGCCCTGGCGCGTGCCCTGGACGTCCTCGCTCCCGGTCGCGTCAAGCTCAAGTGGCCCAACGACCTGCAGCTTGATGGCCGCAAGGTCGCGGGTCTGCTGGTGGAGGCGCGCAGCATCGGGAGCTTCTGTGCGGTGAGCGGCCTCGGGCTGAATGTGATCCGCCCTGCCGAGGGCTGGGCCGAGCTCGAAGGGAGAGCGATCTCCCTGCAGGAAGCCGGTGTCGAGGTGACGGTCGACGAACTGCTCGAAGGCCTGCTCGCAGAACTCGAGTCGGGAATCGAGTCCTTCCTGCGCGAGGGACCAGGTCTGGCCTTCGCGCAGTGGTCGCGCTGGTCCTGCCTCGACGGTCGCTCGATCGAATGGGAAGATGAAGGCCGGATGTCTTCGGGGACGGTCGAGGGACTGGCGGCGGACGGAGGCCTGAAAGTTTCGGACGCGTCAGGCAGGCAGCGGGTCCTGTACGCCGGCGAAGTCCACCTGCAGGAGGGTGCATGAAGCAGCTCACGGTCGACATCGGAAACACGCGTATTGGCTCGGCCCTGATTACAGGGACTACGGTTGTCGACCGCTATGAGGGTAACCCGGCCAGCACCGGGCAGGATGCCGAGTCGCGTGTGGCCGCGGCCTTCGACTGGTGTCTGGACCAGACCTCGCTCAACGACGACCTCGGTGGCGTGGTCATCGCTTCAGTGGTGCCGGCGCAGTCCGAACTGCTGCGCGCAATGCTGACCGGGCATCCCGATCTGCAAGGTCTGCCCGTGCACGAGGTCAGTCACGCGTCGGTGTTGCCGATGAGAGTTGCGGTGCAGGATCCGGAGACGGTTGGTGCCGATCGCCTCTGCAATGTTGCGGCGGCCATGGTGCTCGGCCACCGCGAGGCAATCGTCGTGGACCTGGGCACGGCCAATACCTTCGACCTGCTCGAGGACGGAGTCTTCCGTGGCGGGCTGATTGGCCCGGGTGCGGTGACTGCGCACCGGGCCCTCATCGCGGCCGGCGACCAGTTGCCCGCGATTGCCTTCTCCTGGCCCGATGAACTGGTCGGTCGCAATACCACAGGTGCCATCCTCTCGGGCAGCTTCCACCAGGCGGTGGGGGCGGTGAGCCACGTGATCGACCGTCTGCGGCGGCAATGCCCTACGGCCACGGTCCTTGTCACGGGCGGCATGGCCGAGATGCTGGCACCGGAACTGGGCGACCGGATCCTCTACCGGCCCTCCCTGACGCATATCGGGGCGGCCGCGATCGGTGCCGAATCCGGGCCCCGGGGCGACTAAATCAGCACCTGAGTGTCCGAATCACGCAATCGTTACTGCAGGATTGGCCCCGGCAGGAGTTTACTGGTGTCTGATGACGTGGCCCCGTGGCGGGCTGGCTTGCCATTCCCCGGGCACGGCCGTCAGCGGACCCCAGGACAAGGAGAGCTTCCAGTGGATGCCTACACCAAGCAAGTACGGGACGTAATGGTGGAGCAGGTGGTGTCGGTTTCCGAGGGCCAGTCGCTGCGCGATGCCCTCGATGCAATGCTCGACCACGGCCTGACCACCCTCCCTGTGATCGATGAGGGTCGCCACTGCGTCGGCGTGATCGCCGCCGTCGACATGCTTCCGGCCAGCGAGCAGCTCGACGACGAGGTGCGCACGCTGTCCAGAACCAGTGGTCAGGAGCAATCCTACACGCCCGACACGGTGCCCACGCATGGCCTCGGCCAGCACGCCGTATCTGACTTCATGTCCGCGGCCGTCGTGACCGTGCCTGCGGCCACGACCTTGCCGGGCGCCGCCGCAATGATGCTGCAGAACCAGATCCACCATCTGATCGTCGTTGACGACCAGAACCACGTGATCGGGATCCTCTCGACCATGGATATCCTCGGCGCTTTCGCCCAGGCCTCGCCGACCGGTTGAGCGGCGGACGGGCGCTGTCCGGGATCCTGAAATTGGCAGTCTCGCCCCCCGGTTGCTGAACCCGGGGGGTGTTTCTATATTCCCGCACATCTGGCGGTCGGCATGTCCGACTGCCACAGCGGGGGCGAGCACCACGCCGCCCTTTTTCGGTTCTATTTGCGAATACCGGCAATCTGAAGGAGACCAGAATGGCGAAGAAGAAGATTCGTCCGCTGGGTGACCGAGTCATCGTCGAGGCGATGACCCAGGAGACCAGCAAGAGCGGCATCATCATTCCCGACACGGTCAAAGAGAAGCCCCAGCAGGGCAAGGTCGTGGCGGTTGGTCCGGGTCGGCTGAGCGAGAGCGGCGAGCGCCTGAACCCCGAGGTCAAAGAGGGCGACGTGGTTCTCTTCGGCAAGTACAGCGGTACCGAGATCGAGGTCGGGAGCAACGAGCTGCTCATCCTGCGCGAGTCCGACATCCTCGCGGTGCTCTAGCTCTAGTAGTAGCCCGCGACCCCGTCTCTATTTCGAATTCGAATTCTGAACGAAAACCACGCCAAGGAGTGGATCCACAATGGCCAAGATGATCGCTTTCGATGTCAAGGCTCGCGAAGAGCTCAAGAAGGGCGTCGATGCACTTGCCAACGCCGTCAAGGTGACCCTGGGCCCGCGCGGCCGGAACGTCATCCTCGACAAGAAGTTCGGCAGCCCGACCGTGACCAATGATGGTGTGACCATCGCCAAGGAGATCGAGCTGAGCGACGCCTACCAGAACATGGGCGCCCAGCTGGTCAAGGAAGTCGCTACCAAGACGCAGGACGTCGCCGGTGACGGCACCACGACCGCGACCGTGCTCGCGCAGATCATGATCAGCGAGGGCCTGCGCAACGTCACCGCCGGCGCCAACCCGATGTTCGTCAAGAAGGGCATCGCGCAGGCCGTCGACGCAGTCGTGGCCCACGTCATGAAGCAGTCCAAGCAGATCCGCGACCGCGAGCAGATCGCCGCCGTGGCCACCATCTCGGCCAACAACGACGACGAGATCGGCAACATCATCGCCGACTCCATGGAGTCCGTTGGCAAGGATGGCGTGATCACCGTCGAGGAAGCCAAGGGCATGGACACGACCTTCGAGGTCAAGGAAGGGATGCAGTTCGATCGCGGTTATCTCTCGCCGTACTTCGTGACCGACACGGAGCGGATGGAGTGCGTGATGGAGTCGCCGCTGGTCCTGATCCACGACAAGAAGATCAGCAACATGAAGGAGCTCCTGCCGGTGCTCGAGCAGGCCGCACAGTCTGGCGCGCCGCTGCTGATCATTGCCGAGGACATCGAGGGCGAGGCCCTGGCCACGCTCGTCGTCAACAAGCTGCGTGGCACGCTGAACGTGTCGGCCGTCAAGGCCCCGGGCTTCGGTGACCGCCGCAAGGCCATGCTCGAGGACATCGCCGTGCTGACCGGTGGTCGCGTGATGAGCGAGGACGCCGGCCTCAAGCTGGAGAACACGACCATCGCCGACCTGGGCAAGGCCCGTCGCGTCGTCATCGACAAGGACAACACCACACTCGTCGAAGGCAGCGGCAAGAAGGCCGAGATCAAGGCGCGCGAGACGCAGATCCGCCAGCAGATCGAGAACACGACCAGCGACTACGACCGCGAGAAGCTGCAGGAGCGCCTGGCCAAGCTGGCCGGTGGCGTTGCAGTGATCAATGTTGGCGCCGCGACCGAGACCGAGATGAAGGAAAAGAAGGCCCGCGTCGAGGATGCGCTGGCCGCAACCCGCGCCGCGGTCGAGGAGGGCATCGTCCCCGGTGGTGGCGTCACGCTGCTGCGCGCTGCGAAGGCCCTGGACAAGCTCGAGCTCGAAGGCGAGGAGCTGGTCGGTCTGATGATCGTCCGTCGCGCACTCGAGGAGCCGGTCCGCACCATCGCGTTCAACGCTGGTGCCGAGGGTTCGGTTGTTGTCGAGCGCCTGCGCGGTGAGAAGGCCGGCATCGGCTACAACGCCGCGACCGGCATCTACGAGGACATGTTCAAGGCCGGTATCGTTGATCCGACCAAGGTGACGCGCAGCACGCTGCAGAACGCCGCGAGCATCTCGTCGCTGATCCTGACCACCGAGTGCCTCGTCACCGACGAGCCCGAGGATGAGAAGGCCGGCATGCCGGACATGGGTGGCATGGGCGGTATGGGTGGCATGGGCGGGATGATGTAGCCTGCCGATTCCTTCCATCTGTGGAAGTACTGGAGCCCGTCCCCGCGTGAGTGGGGGCGGGTTCTTGTTTTGGGGTGGGTGGTGTGGAGGCGGGTAGTTTCACCAGGAAGGGCGAAGAAAAGACGTATAATTCCGGCGTCGGAACTGGGTTGCGTGGCGTCGCCGAACGGGTCCTTGTCCCTACCGTTTATTCCATCCGGCCTTGAACTAGGCATTCAGGCAGCCTCCCGGAAATACCGATGGTGCAGGCCACCGAGGACTTGGGACTTCTCGATCGGCCCGAGTTCGGGAGGTTCGACAGCCCGCGGCACTGGACACTCCTTCTCCAGCCCAAGATGCGTCCGACTCTCGTTGTAGTACGCGACGTACTCGGCCAGCACTCGGTGTAAGTGCCGTTCATTGAGCACGATCAAGTGATCCAGGCAGTCCCGCCGCGCCGTTCCGATCAGCCTCTCTATATATGGATTCTGCCAGGGCGATCGCGGAGCCGTCGGCATGTCCTCGATTCCCATTGCCTCGACCATCGCAGTGAAGACCCGCCCGTAGATGCTGTCCCGGTCCCGAAGGATGTAGGTCGGGGCTGTATTCCACGGAAACGCCTCCACGAGCTGTCTTGAAGTCCATTCCATGGTCGGATGGGCGGTGACATTGAAATGCACGATTCGACGGGTAGAGTTCTCGGCCATCAGGAACACGTAGAGGATCTGGCAGGTGATCGTCGGCACGGTGAAGAAGTCCACGGAGACGATCTCGTGGGAGTGGTTTTTCAGGAACGTCTTCCATCCCTGCGATGGGGGCTTTCTTCCAGCTGCATACTTGGCCACCGTGGTTTGGCTGACTTCGATGCCCAGTTTCAGCAGCTCGCCGTGAATGCGGGGGACGCCCCAGGTGGGGTTGTTGGCGACCATTCGCTGGATCACCTCTCGCTCGTGACGGCTGAGGCGCGGCCTTCCCTGACTCCTCCGCCGACTCTTTCGCCTCCAGAACGCCCGGAATCCGCGGCGATGCCACCGGATCACGGTTTCGGGCTGGACGATGACCAGCGGCCTCCGCCAGCCTTGCCAGACACGGCGCAGCAGAATCCAGATCATGCGGTCGCGATTCTTTAACGCAGGGCGTTTTCTACCACGGCTCAGCACCTGGAGCTGGTGACGGAGCGCGACGTTTTCGAGGATCAACGATTCTCGGGAGCGGAGAGGTCCTCGGATCAGATGTACGATGAGATTCAGCATCCGGGCAGCCTAGCAGCCGGATGGCCGTAAGTTCAACTCAGGCAGCCGGATGTACTAAACGGTAGGGACAACTCGAAAGTGGCCCGCAAACAGTGCGAATGGAAGCATGGCGGCGACACGGTCGGACGGATGAAGACATGCAGATCGGGAAGAATCCCGCTTGACGGGGGTGGCCTTTTCATGGAAGGGACAACACAAGTTCGCAGGTTCATCCTTGCTTACGAAGATGACGACCGACGCCGTCAGGCTCGCACCCCAACCCTCGGGTGAATAATGGAATCCAAGCTGTTTGCGATGGTGTTCGCGACCGTCTTCCTCGCCGAGCTGGGGGACAAGACCCAAATCGCGACAGTGCTCTACGCAGCCGACGGTCGGCACTCCAAGCTGACGGTGTTCGTGGCGGCGGCAGCGGCCCTGGTCCTCACCTCGGCCATCGGCGTGGCCCTGGGCGCGGTGATCTCGAATTGGGTCAGTCCGCGCTTGCTGGCGCGCATTGCCGGTGTTGGTTTTGTCATGGTAGGTGTCTGGACCTTTGTCCGGGCCTGACGGATCAGGCCCGGGCCTCGTTCAATCTTCGAAATCCGGGATGCCATCCTCGTCGTTGTCCTCGAAGGCGTCGATGGACGCCCTGATATTCTCCTCGATCAGATCCCGGTCCTCGGGGCGATTCGGGTCAAGGCTTCCGCCGCCCTCGTTGCTGAACCACATGCCGGTGTCCATCACGAGCGTCAGGTTGACCTGGTTGCTCTCGGCCTCGAGGGCCAGCGCAGGAATGATGGGTGATCTCTGCTCTTCGTTCAGGTCGCTCTCGAAAACGAACGGCGTTGCACCACCCTCGCCATCGACAGTCCCCTCGATGATGATGCTCAGGCGCTCTGGCTCTGCGAAGTCCGCGAATACCGGGTCCGCCAGCGCCCGGCGGTCCGCCGCATCATCATCATCGAGTTTGTGGACCTTGAACCGGACCTCATCGTAGAGATCGGGCGGGACCGATCCGATCGCGATCCGGTTCAGGACGCCGGACAGATCGAGTTCGAGGAGCACGGGTTCGGTTTCGAATTCGGATTCTTCCGGCCCGTCCACCGTATGCAGCCTGATGTCCCGGACCACGAAGCGGGCCCGCGAGATGGTCACGCCGGTGGCCACCCTGAAGGTCGGAGTCCGGGCCATCGTGCTGAACGAGACCCGCACGCTGTCAGCGTTACCCCCGCCAGTAGGGGAGTCGCTGTCGCAGCCCGGGACAGCAAACAAGACTGCCAGGGCGAGAAAGGGGAGTAGGTTCTTCATGGTCATCTCCCATAGAGAGGCGATAGGATTGGGCGCATTGTGGCGATGTGTCCCGGCGGCAACGCTGGTTTGCGGGACTGTACTCGGAACCGGGGGTTGAGTGACTCTCATGGTGCAATTGACCTGTTGCTTCGTTCAAACAAGCGTCTGAGACATTGGACGGCGTAATGAGCGGACTTCCCCCTGTGCCTGCCGTTTATTCCATCCGGGGGTGAAGCGCGCGTATAGGCAGCCTCCCGGAAATGTCGGAGGCCGAGCCCACTGAGGATCGAGGAGTTCGCACTGGCCCCCCATCCGGGGAGCCAAATACCCGTTGTGCGAACTTATCGCCCTCCGGTTAACAGGACCCCGGTCTCGGCATGAGGCGGGGGTTCTTGGTTTGGTGCCTGGACATGGGCGTCCCCGCGCGGTGGGTGCGCTGCGGCATTTCAATTTCCCGTCTCTGCGGACCTAGGCTGGGCAGCCAGAGACGGCGAAACTCGGGCAATCGGCCTCACGGTCTGAGACAGGCGCACTCCTGTTGCCGCGGGTGGACCGATGAGTGGGGGTAGGTCACCGGGACGGATCTTGGATTGTGCAGGCTACGGGACTCTCCAAGTAATCTGAAGAATCTTCTCGCACCTTGGACAGCAAAACACTTGGTGATCCGCTAGCCAACCATCCTTGATCTTGATCAACTTCTCGATCCTAGCCTCGCAATGCGGGCAGACGGGCCTGATGTCTTTCTGCTCGGCTTTCTCCGTGGAGATCTCCTCTCGATACGTTGAGCTAGTTGAGCAATTGGAGAGTATTGCAGCCAGGGATATTTGTTGTCACTACCGTTCATGTCATCAGTGTTGTGCTTCCCGTCTATTCCATCCGGCCTCGAATCGAGCATCTCGGCAGCCTCGCGCAGCTTGGCGATGACCTGCTCCGCCGTGTGGCGTTTCTGCTTTCCCATTTGTTGCCCTCCCAGGGTCTGAAAACCGAGACCAGCACTGGCCCGGTTTCAGGGGGGCAGGCCAATAGCTGTAGCGTCCAACAATCCCTGTCCCGCTGACTGCTCTCCATTCAGTTGACATGTCCGCTCCCACGGAGGCCTCACGGTCACCCGAAGGAGGGACGACATGAGACTGTTCCGACGCAAACAGCAGTCCAAGCGAGAGGCGAGATACCCCGCAAGCCTGGCGTACCTCAGGCACATTCAAGCAGCGATCTACCGCCCCTGTCGCCCTCGCCAGTTCACCAGCAGCTCCAGGGCCGTCCCCGTGATTTCAGATTGCGAGGGGTCGATCTGAACGACCGAACGATCCGGGGCACCAACAAAGTCGTAGCGGTGTGTGTTGGAGCGCCCGCCGTGCATGCGGAGGGAATACAGGATCCGGTCGTCGGAGAACTCGGGCCCATGATCGGTAAATGTCACTGTCACAATCTCCAGCCCATCCTCGCCGACATACACGATATCCGTCCCGGCGTCGTTGAAGCGAGGCTGGACCCCGAACCCGGTTGACACGGGCCAGGTTCCGCCATCGAGCTCGGTGCTGCGCACGAAGACGCGGGGCTGACCGCTCTCGAGCGACGCGAACGCTATCCATTTCCCGTCCGGCGAGAATGTCGGATGGAAGTTGGAGTATTCGTTCGCGACGAGCGGGTGCCAGTTTGCAGGATCGTCTACCGGCACCAGGATGATGTCGCGCCCCAGCGACGTGGGCATGGTTGCCACAACGAAACGGCCATCCATTGACCAGTCGTGCGGAATAACGTCTCCCGGGACCGGAAGCTCCCAGAGGACCTCCCGTGCGCCGACCGTAGACCGGGCGACGAGGTTCCCCTGGCGAGAGTAGACGATGCGATCACCCTGCGGCCCCCAGACGGGATCATCCGCATTTTCGCCACTGGTCAGGCGGTTCGTACTCCCACGTTGCAGATCCCTGATCCAGACATCGGGCGGGGAGTCTCCTTCCGTCGGAAAGATGGCGTAGGCCAGGTAGCGCCCATCCGGGGACAGATTGAGGTCCTGTGCAGAGTTGTTCTCGAGCTCGAAGCGATCCAGTTCCGTGCCCTCGTGATCGATGACGACCGCGACCGCACGATTTGCCTGCACTCCGGCCGCGTACACGATCGTACCGTCCCTCGCCACGGTGTAAGCCCCGCCACCAAAATTCAATGAGATCACCACTGCCTCAGCCACGAGGACTTCTTCCGCGAGAAATTCCCCGGTCGACGGCTCAAATGGCCGCGCCCAGAGCGCACCATCCCTGCCAAAGAAGAGGTGACCGTCGGCGTAGTGTGCTCGTGCAACGTCGGTGAGGATGAGCTTCTCGTCTTCATCGGAGTCGATTGACCTCCACCTCACTTCCTCATCACCTGCCAGCCGCAAGTAGATGAACTTGTCTGTTCCCGGCAGCATCGTGGGCCATCGGTGCGACCAGTGGAGCGTGTCGAGTTCGGTGACAGCGACAGGGGTTCCACCGGCAGACGGCACGATCTGAAGGTGGTCGCGCACCTGATGCGCGAGAATGATGCGACCATCCTCGCACCAGGTTCCTCCGCGACCGGCGGGAGCGTCACAGATCGCCGTGGCGACCCCACCGGCTGCGTCGATCTTCTTCAACCGGCCATCGGCGAAAAACCCGATCTTGTGGCTGTCTGGTGACCAGAATGGGTAGGACGCTCCTGTAGTGCCCGAGAGAACATAGGCTGCGGAACTGTCCAGTCGGCGCACCCATAGCAACTGGGTGCCAGTCGTATCTTCGGCGACGAAAGCCACCCGCGTCGCATCCGGAGAGATTGCGATATGCGAACCGGCTTGCAGCTGAATCTCGGTGCCAGGCGGCGGCAACAGCGTCGCGTGAATGGCCGCAGGTGCTTCCAGTTCGGGTGCCGTCAGCTGGGCAGCACCAAAGCCGAGAGCAAGCGCAACAGCTGCCGCTACGAGCAGCGCTGGCACGACCCAGCGGGGCTTCTCGACCACCACGATGCTCGGGTGCGACATTGTGGACGCGGGCAACTGATCGAGGTCGGACTCAAGGAGAATGCGTGCCTCGCCGATATCGCGCAGGCGCTTGGACGGGCGCTTCTGCAGGCAACGCTCGATGAGCCACCGCAATGCAACCGGCGTGTCCTCTGGCAATGCATCCAGGTCCGGTTCGGTCTTGAGCACCTCTGCAAGCGTGTCACTGATGGTATCACCGAGAAAGAGCCGGGTGCCCGTGAGTAGCTCATAGAGGATCACGCCAAAGGCCCAGATGTCGGCGCGACGATCGACCTCGGCACCGCGCGCTTGCTCAGGGGACATGTAGGCTGCGGTTCCCAGGATCGTCCCGGCCTGGGTCATCGCGGCAGTGATCGTCGGCGACGCGCCGATGTCGCCTTCTTCCGCACTCTCACCGGCGTAGGCCCTTGCCAGACCGAAGTCGAGAATCTTTACCTTGCCGTCCTCGCTCAGCTTGACGTTGGCGGGCTTGAGGTCGCGGTGCACGACATGACGCTCGTGCGCCTGCTCCAGACCGTCGGCGAGCTGGCGGGCGACATTCAGGACATCGTCTACCGACATCGGGCCGCGCGTGAACACCTCGGACAGGTCCTCGCCCTCGGCGAGCTCAAGGACGAGGAACATCTTCCCCTGGTCCTCTTCGAGGCCGTGGATCGCTGCGATGCTGGCGTGGTTGAGCGATGCGAGGACCTTGGCCTCGCGGCGGAAGCGGGCAAGTCGCTCCGGATCTCGCCCTATGTCTTCCGGCAGGATCTTCAGCGCGACCTCGCGGCCCAGCTTGGAGTCACGAGCGCGGTAGACTTCGCCCATGCCTCCTTTGCCGAGCATGTCGATGATTTTGTAATGGCCGAGTTTGTCGGGCGTCAATCGCTTGGCTCCGTAAGTCGACGAGAGGTGGAACGCGGAATACGGGAGTCTACTGGCGTGGGCAGGATCCGGTCAATCTGTTGGCTAGGGGGTGGCCCCAGGCTCAGGACCGTTTGCTGGTTGAGCCAAGGTGTGATGCTGCGGCTCTCCATGAAACTGATGGACTTACTCCCCAACCAACGCCCCAAAATCCCCCCGGCCCCGCAGCGGATCCCACGCCGGATCAACCTTCGCCCACTCCACGGAAATCGCGTTGGTATCCTGGGCCAACAACGCCTCGAGTTGCTCGACCGCTTCTTCATGACGTCCCGCCCGGACCAGCACCACAGCAAGATCCGCCACCCGCCAGCTCCGAATCCAGGGGTCCTGCGTGGCCGGGTAAAGCGTCAGCGCCCGGCGCGCCTCAGCGATCGCAATCTCCGCCTCTTCCGGAGTGATGAGCGATCGGGTCAATGCCATCGCAGACACGATGTTGGCGTGATCAGGTGACTCGGCATCCATGATCTTCAGTTCTCTCAAGCCCTCGCGCGCAGCCTTCTCGACCCGGGCGGTCACGCCCATGTGAAAGAGGACCTGCGCTCGCAGTTGTTCGCGAGCCACCATCATGAACTGGCCGCGGTAGCTATCCGGGAATTGCTCGACCAGGGCCAGTGCGGCCGGGTAATCCCGCCTGGCCATGGCCAGACTAAACGACTGCAGTGCCAGCCTGTTGGTTCGTTTGCCAGGAAACTGCGAGTCCAACTGGCGCGCTGCTTCCAGATCTCCCATCAGCATCATGCCGACCATTGCCTCACCACAGAGCCGCGGTTCATCCGGAGACCGACGCAGTGCCTCGACGGTGTACGGCCTGGCTTCGTCATAACGCCTCAGCAGCTGGAGCGTTTCGCCGAGGTCGTACATGATGGATTCATCGGTGGGCGATAGATCGAGCGCCTTGCGAAACCAGACCACGGCATCGCCCATCCGGTCCTGCCGTCGCAGCACGTACCCGATGGCGACCATCGTTTCCACGTCACCGGGTACCAGTTCGATCAATCGCTCGAAGGACCGCAGTGCGGGTTCGTATTCCTTGAGTCCATGGTAGAAGTAGAATCCACGTCCGCGCTGCACGTCAGGACTGTCCTGGTTCAACTCCATGCCGCGTTCCATCGCCCTGCGTGAGGCCTCGATGCGCGCGTCAGACTGGTCCCAGCTGAAGTGAACCATGCTCGCGTGGGCGTGCGCCAATAGCCCCCAGGCCTCGGCGAACTCCGGGTCGAGCTGCACGGCGTTCTCGAGCATGGTCACGCAGACTTCCAGCTCGTTCGATTCCAGAACTCCCATCTGCGCCATCGTGTTGGTCGCTCGCAGATAGAAATGGTAGGCGTCGAGATCGTCGGTGGGGGGCACCACATCAACCGATGCGGGGGCCGTGCTGCCCAACGCCAGTCCGAGCTCGCTGACTACCGCCTCGGCGATTTCCGCCTGTACGGCAAAGATCTCTTCCATCGAACGATCGAAGGACTCGGCCCACAACTGGACACCGGCCTCGGTCCCGACGAGCTGGGGTGTCACCCGTACCCGACTGGGACCTTCGGCACTGCGTTGCCAGCGCACCGCGCCTTCGAGCAGGTAGTCCACGCCGAGCTCTTCGGCGATCTGCTGCAGTGACTTGCCAGCCCGGTCGTACTGCAGCGCACTGCTGCGAGAGAGCACCCGCAGCCCGTCGGCGCCGGCCAGACGGGTGGTGATTTCATCAGTGATCCCGGCTGCGAAGTATTCGTCTTCCGGTGGCCCCAGGTTTTCGAACGGAAACACGACGACGACAGGCGGCCCGGCCACTGGTTGTGCGACCTCGGCCGGTTCATCCCCACCCAGCTGCCACCAGCCCACCGCCGCCAGAACGACCACCAGTGCGGCTGCGATGGGCCATACCGGGCGACGCCGTGTGTCGTCGACTGCGGGCGGAAGCGACATCGAGGGTGGCGGAACGGAACCGGGCGGCGGAACGGAACCGGCCGGCGGCTGGCTCCTGCTCAGCATTGGATCCATGGGAGGCACCGACGGATCCGAAGGATCGACAGTATGTTGCCCCGGTGCATGACTCGACGCGTCGTATTCACCGCTGAGCAGCTCTTCCTTGAGGATCTCGAGGTCATAGCGCACACCGCGGGCGCTCTCGTAGCGTCGGTCGGGATCTTTCTCCAGACAGCGACGGACGATGCGCGAGAACTGACGCGGAAGCTCGGGCCGGATTTCCACGACTGGTCGAGGGTCGTCCCGGATCACTGCAGTGAGGGTCGACATGTGTGTATCACCCTGAAACGGCCGCCGCCCCGTGAGCATTTCGTAGAGCAACACACCCATCGAGAATACATCGGAACGCGGGTCGACCGGCTTGCCCTCGGCCTGCTCCGGTGACATGTACGCCGCCGTGCCCATGATCACGCCTTCACGTGTCTGCACCGCGACGGTCGCGTCCTCGGGTGTGCCGAAATCACCGAGCAGTTTCGCGAGACCGAAGTCGAGCACCTTGACGCGCCCGTTCTGGTCGACCATGACATTGTCCGGCTTGAGATCGCGGTGCGTGATGCCGGCCGCGTGAGCGACCGCCACCGCTTCAGAAAAGGGTATCGCCAGATCGAAGAAAGCCTGCAGCGCCAGCCCGGTGTCAGGAATCTTGCGCGACAGGGTGAGCCCCTGTACGCGTTCCATGACCAGGAACAGTTGTCCCTCGGCTTCTTCCACCGCATGGATCGTGACCACGTTGGGGTGGTTCAGGGCTGCCACGGCCTGGGCCTCACGCTCGAAGCGCGCGCGTCGCTGGGCATCGCCGGCGAGGTCCGCGGGCATGAGCTTGATCGCGACATCCCGGCCAAGTCGGGTGTCGCGGGCCAGGTAGACCTCGCCCATTCCACCCTCGCCGAGTTTCTCGAGGATTTCGTAGTGCGCAAGTGTGCGACCGATCACAGGGACCTCTTCTGTCGATTTGTCTGGAAACAGGGTGGCGGGATCGTATGGGTTCCAGCGCGCGAGGGCAAGGTGCACGCGCTGTGAAATGGCAGACGAGGCGCGATCCCCGGCTGGTCGTGACCGGGCACAAAGTCTAGAATCGCACTGCCTCGCAATTCCTCCCTACCGCCGGAGCCCGGAAATCCTCGCCCGCCTGCGCAATCCGATCCTCGCCGTTGTCGTTCTGCTGGTCAGCGTCGTTGCCCTTGATCGCTATCTCGCGCGTCAGGAGATCATCTTCCTGCGCGACGATGGTGCGGCAAAGTGGATCGTGGTCGATCAACCGGTGCAGCTCAGGGCGCGCGCAGCTGGCCAGACCATCGCGTACTTCCGCACGGTCCTCGAACTCGATCGCACCCCGGGCTCCGCTACGCTCGAGTTCACTGCCCTGGGTGCGGCACGCGTCTACGTCGGTGGCCAGCAAATCCACGAGACCGACAGTGATGACTGGCAGACGGCACACGAAATCAAGATTGGTCCACTACTGGAGCCCGGAAGTGTGGAGCTCGCGATCGCCGTGGGCAATCTGGATGGCCCGGTGGCCCTGCGCGCACGGTGCGATGCGGTCGATCTCCATACCGACGTGCACTGGGAGGCCAGCCAGGGTGAAGGCTGGACACCGGTCAGGCTCGCCAGCGATCACCCGCTGCCCGCACCCGGTCGGGATGTTCCGTCGGCCAGCCAGTCATTCGTCAGCAGGTTGTGGTTGTGGGGGCTCCTGTTTCTCGGCACCTTCGTTATCACGATCAGGGCGGCCCATCCCGATCCCGTTCTCTGGCTCGCGAGACCCGCTAATCTTCGCTTCGTCCTGCTCGGGCTGTGGGCCGCGCTGGCCCTGAATAACTTCTGGCGGATTCCACACGACATCGGTTTCGATCAGGTAGCCCATCTCGACTACATCCGTTTCATCATTGAACGCGGGGCGTTGCCGCTGGCCAGCGATGGCTGGCAGATGTTCCAGATGCCGTTGTTCTATCTGGTGGCGGCAATTCCCTACGCAATTCTGCGGTCCGTACTTGAATCACCATCGGCCGAGATCGCACTGCGCCTGATTCCGCTTGCCTGCGGCGCCCTGCAGATCCTGGTGGGAGCGAAGGCGCTCAAGCTCGCGTTCCCGGATCGCGCCGATCTGCAATCACTGGGGCTCGTGTTCATCGCCGCGCTGCCAGTGAACCTCTACATGAGCCAGTACGTGGGCAATGAGCCGATGGCGGCGCTGTTCTCGTCGATCACGATTCTCAAGCTGCTCGAGATCCTGCGCGGACCGGTGCCGGGCCGCAAGCAGCTGCTCGTGCTCGGCCTTGCTCTCTCGGCCGCGATCCTCACGAAGGTCACTGCAATCCTTCTGGTCCCTGTCGTGGTCGTCGTCCTGTTCTGGTCGCAGCGTGATCGCAATGGTCTGCGGGCAGTGGCCAGCGTTGCTCTGGTCGTGGCGCTCTTCGCCGGCTGGCCCTTCGCGCGCAACTGGATCGAATTCGGCAACCCGCTGGTATTCGCAAGCTCGTCGGTGAGTTGGTGGCAGGATCCGGGCTATCGCGTGGCCGGTGAC
>Ga0164313_10000238_pt1 | contig 41030 bp, 42 predicted proteins | sample GuaBasSedimGuay4_FD_113735 | JGI IMG/M metagenome (GOLD analysis project Ga0164313, IMG submission 113735) | Subseafloor sediment microbial communities from Guaymas Basin, Gulf of California, Mexico - Guay4, Core 4569-4, 0-3 cm | ecosystem: Environmental > Aquatic > Marine > Hydrothermal vents...
TCGTTAAAAGGTATTCGGTCCAGTGAACAGCCCGTTTGATTACCGTTGCCACCAATCCGGCGGTTATACCAATTAATATACTCAGTATAATCACAAAAGGGCGTTGCTTCAGGTATTTATTCCTAAGGTCAACAAGCCATTCTAGCGATTTAAATATTTTTTTCACAACTGCATTTTGCGAGTGCAAATATAAGATGGTTAACCGGAGTTTGGCTATGGTTTTAAGCTAACAATGCAATTTTTTCAGCTTCATCCAAAGCGGCATCCAACCCATTTGGATCTTTACCTCCGGCCTGGGCGAAAAATGGTTGCCCGCCACCGCCGCCTTTGATATGTTTTGCTACTTGCCGGATAATCATCCCTGCCTTCAAATCTTTTTCGGACAATAGCTTTTTACCTATTGCAATGGTTATTCCGGGCTTGTTATTTTCCATTGTACCCAAAACAAGGAATAAATCATCAAACTGGTCCTTAAGCTGAAATGCCAGGTCTTTTGCACCTGTCGGACTCAAATCACAACGGGATTTAAGAACCCTAAAACCATCGTGTTCGCTGATTTTACTTATCAAACCCTGCTTAACCGAAGCGATACGGAACTTGTTCAAATTTTCAATTTCCTTTTTTAATCGGTGGTTTTCATCCAATAAATCATTAACAGCCGGCGAAATATCCTGTTTTACTTTTAGGGTTTTCCTTACGTTATTGTATTCATGTAACGCCTTATCTATTAGCTTGTCCGCTTCGTACGAAGTAACCGCTTCAATCCTTCGAATACCCGAGGCGATAGCCGATTCAGAAATAATTTTAAACCTGCCAATCTGGGCGGTATTTTTCACGTGGATCCCTCCACATAGTTCAATGCTGTCATCAAATTTTATCACCCTTACAACATCCCCATACTTTTCGCCAAACAGCATCATTGCCCCCATGTCCTGTGCCTTACGCATCGGTACGTTTCGGAGTTCTTCCAAGGCAATATTATTCCTGATTTTTTCATTTACCTCGCGTTCGATCAATTGTATTTCTTCATCGGAGAGTTTTGAATAATGCGAAAAATCGAAGCGCAAATGTGTAGGTCCGACAAAAGACCCTTTTTGTTCCACATGCTTTCCAATTATCCGTCGCAGTGCTTTATGAAGTAAGTGAGTTGCCGAATGATTGGCCATTATCGCATCCCGGCGTTCAGTATCGACTAATGCTTTAAAGGTTACTTTTAAGTTTTTTGGCAGCTTTTCGGTAATATGAATAATTACATTGTTCTCGGTTTTGGTATCCAGTATCGGAATTCGCTCATCCTCATACATGATAAATCCAGTATCCCCAATCTGCCCCCCGCTTTCGGCATAAAAAGGTGTGAAATTAAAAACCAATTGATACCGTTTCTTTTTCTTTTCAATAACTTCACGATAACGTGTAATCTTTACCCTGCCATCGGTGTAATCGTACCCGATAAACTCTTCCAGATCATCTTCCAGCAAATTTATCCAGTCACCAGTTTGGACTTTTCCTGCATTCCTTGATCGTGATTTTTGTTGTTCGAGGTTTTCCAAAAATCCTTTTTCATCAACCTCAAGATCAAATTCACGGGCAATCAACGAAGTCAGATCAAAAGGAAATCCGTATGTGTCGTACAATTCAAAAGCAAATTTGCCATCTATTATTTTCGGATCGGTATTAAAAAACTGTTCGATACGCTTAATTCCCTGGGAAATGGTCCTTAAAAAGCTGGTTTCCTCTTCGAGCAATACATTTTTCACCAACCCTGCCTGACGTGGTAAGTTGTCGAAAACATCGCCCATTTGCCCTACTATCGTATCAACCAATTTAAATAAAAAGGGTTCCCTGATTTTTAAAAATTGATAGCTATAGCGAACAGCCCGCCGCAATATTCTGCGAATAACATAGCCCGGCCCTACATTTGCCGGCAATTGACCATCGGCAATGGTAAAGGTAATCGCCCTTATATGGTCGGCTATTACCCTAAAGGCAACGTCTTTTTTCTCGTCCTTTCTTTCGTATTTCAATCCCGAAATTTTTTCTAACTCTTTGATAATGGGCATAAAAACATCACTATCGTAATTCGATTTTTTGCCCTGAATAACCATTACCAGTCGCTCGAAGCCCATCCCGGTATCGATGTGTTTTTTTGGTAAAGGTTCCAGGCTTCCATTAGCTAACCGGTTCATCTCCATAAAAACAAGGTTCCATATTTCTATTACCTCAGGATGATCTTGATTTACCAAATCAGCACCCGGAATTTTCTTTTTTTCGGCAGATGAACGAATATCAATATGAATCTCGGAACAAGAGCCACAGGGTCCGGATTCGCCCATTTCCCAGAAATTATCTTTTTTATTCCCAGGTAAAATCTGGGAATCGGGCAAAAATTTTAACCACAACTGATGGGCTTCTTCATCTTTCAACAACTTGTCATTTTTGTCCCCTTCGAAATAAGTTACGTAAAGGTTTTCTTTGGGGATTTTATAAATCCCTGTTAGCAATTCCCAGGCCCATTCGATGGCTTCTTTTTTATAATAATCCCCAAAAGACCAATTGCCCAGCATTTCGAACATGGTATGGTGGTATGTATCAACCCCAACTTCTTCTAAATCGTTATGTTTACCTGAAACCCGCAAGCACTTTTGCGAATCCGCAATCCGGTCCAACTTAATGGGTGAATTCCCGAGGAATATATCCTTAAACTGGTTCATCCCTGCATTGGTAAACATTAAGGTTGGATCGTTTTTAATAACAATCGGTGCCGATGGTACAATTACATGGTTTTTACCCTTAAAAAATTCAAAAAATGCGGTTCTTATTTCCTTTGAAGTCATGCCCAAATAAAAGATTAAAAAGTACTATTTTGTTACAATCCATTATTTCCGTTAACCCTATCGTTAATAACAAATTGCAAGTGATTTATTAAAGATTGTAAAATTAAAATTTTTAAGGTTATTTTGCATTTACGAAAAAATGTTCGTGCATGGCAAAAATTAAGTACAAATATAACCCTGAAACACTCACCTATGAAAAGGTAAAACTGAGTAAAACACAGGTGTTTGTTAAGGTATTGATATTTGTTTTTGCAGGATTGATGTTTGGGGTTTTTACCATGATAATTGCTTATAATCTTTTTAATTCTCCGAAAGAATTGATGCTGGAACGTGAGTTGTCTTACATCAAGGACAATTATAAGCGCATGAACAAAGACCTTGCGAACTACGAAAAAGTGTTGTTAGATATGGAAGAACGCGATGATAATATTTACCGCGTTATTTTCGAAGCCGAACCTATTTCTTCGGGTGTCCGGAACGCAGGAGTTGGAGGTATAAACCGGTATTCCGACATGGAAGGTTTTGATAATGAAGAAATGGTGATTAACACCAATAAAAGGCTGGATCGAATTGCCAAAAAGCTTTTTATTCAATCGAAATCGTACGATGAAGTGATTGATTTGGCCATTAATAAAGAAAAATTGCTAGCTTCTATCCCTGCGATTCAGCCCATCCCCAATAAAAATTTGAAAAGAATGGCATCCGGGTTCGCCTGGCGGATACACCCGATTTACAAAACCCGAAAATTCCATTACGGAATGGACTTTACCGCACCTACCGGAACAGTGATATACGCTACCGGAGATGGTGTTATCGGATCTATTAAAAAATCGCGTCGCGGTTATGGAAACCACATTGTACTTGACCATGGGTTTGGATATGAAACGCTGTATGCCCACATGAGTAAATTCAATGTTAGAAAAGGTCAAAAAGTAAAACGCGGTGATATTATTGGATATGTAGGGAATACAGGAACTTCAACTGCTCCGCATTTGCATTATGAGGTTTGGAAAGACCATAAAAAAATAAATCCGATCAATTATTATTTCAACGACCTTACACCTGAAGAGTATGATAGGATGATCGAGTTGTCTTCCTCTGCTAATCAATCCTTCGATTAGTAAAAGGCTTAAATAAAATATTGCAAATTCATTTCTTTCTGTTAATTTTAGGAATCCAAATATTCTGAATGCCTTACAAAGAAAAAAGAATTACAAAACTCTACTACAGCATCAGCGAGGTGGCAGGCATGTTTAGTGTAAATACTTCACTTATTCGTTTTTGGGAATCGGAATTCGACATTATTAAGCCTAAAAAGAACAAGCGGGGCAACCGGATGTTTACCAAAAACGACATTGATAATTTCCATCTTATTTTTAACCTGGTAAAAGAACAGGGCTTCACCCTTAACGGTGCAAAAGAAAAATTAAGGGGCAATAACAAACAAATGCGCGAAAACTGGGAGGTTATCAAATCGCTTAAAGAGATCAAGGAATTTTTACTTAAATTGAAGAAAGAGCTTTGACCCGTATTGTTGTTTGATGCTGCCTTGAGCAAATTTCAACTAAGCCCCTTTTCCGTTTTCATCGAAATCGATATTGTAAAACCCGCCAACATTTTGCTTTTGCGCGATGGATTGTTGGGTAATCAGATAGGCCACCGAAATAATGTTACGCAATTCGCAAAGTGGTACCGAAATTGTTGTGTTTTCGTACAAATCTTCGGTTTCGGAATACCAGAGCTGATGTCTTCGCGATGCCCGATCGAGCCTTAAACCGGAACGAACAATCCCTACGAATTTACTCATGGCCTGTTGAACTTCGCTCCGGGTATGGTTTATTAAAACCAATTCTTTAGGATCGGTAGTCCCAACCGCATCCCAATCGGGAATAATGTCTTGAAACTCAATTTTAGGTTCCTCTTTTGCAATTTCATCAGCAATGCGATGTGCATAAACCACTGCTTCGAGCAGCGAATTTGAGGCTAAGCGATTTGCTCCATGTAAGCCTGTTTTCGAAACTTCCCCACAGGCATAAAGTTGTTTTATGCTAGTCCTTCCGTTTTTATCTACATCAATTCCACCACATAGGTAATGAGCTGCAGGAACAACCGGGATTCCTTCTTTTGAAATATCGACGCCTAACCCTATGCACTTTTCATAAATATTTGGAAATTGATTCATAAATTCGTCCATAGGTAAATGCGAACAATCAAGAAAAACATGATCTTCACCTGTTCGTTTTAGTTCCGAATCTATGGCCTGAGCCACAATATCGCGTGAGGCCAACTCCCCTCTTTCATCATATTCAAAAACAAAACGCTTACCCTCGTGATTCCTCAAATAAGCTCCAAAACCCCTGACTGCCTCAGAAATTAAAAATGCGGGGCTAACCCCTGGCTCATATAGAGCTGTAGGGTGAAACTGTATAAAATGCATATCGCTGATATGTGCCTTTGCGCGGTATGCCATTGCAACTCCATCACCGGTAGCAATAAGGGGGTTAGTTGTAGTTTGATAAACCTGCCCAACACCTCCGGTGGCCATTATTGTAAACCGCGAAATAATGGTTTCAATCTCATTGGATTCCTGATCAAGTACATAAGCTCCCAGGCAATGGATTTCATCATCCAGATGCACCTCCTTTCCTAGGTGGTGTTCGGTAATTAAATCAATCGCAAAACAATGCTGGTTCATAGCGATGTTTTTCAACCGATCTATTTTCGCCAACAAAGTCAGTTCCAATTCGTATCCGGTTATATCTTTATGATGTACAATCCGGTGTTCGGTATGCCCGCCTTCTTTCCCTAATTTTATATCTCCTTTGGCATTCAAATCAAATCTTGCGCCCCACTCAATTAATTCTTTCAATCGCTCAGGACCTTCACGGACAACCATTTCCACTACTTCCCTGTTATTGATTTCTCCTCCCGCTCGCATCGTGTCTTCAATATGTTTGCTAAACGAATCCTCAACCTTATTAATAACAACAGCAATTCCGCCTTGTGCATACTTTGTATTTGATTCACTTTCATCCGATTTGGTGATGATATGAACGGTTTTATCCGGAAATTTTTCTGCAATTTTAATCGCAAAATACAGTCCCGCAATTCCGGAACCGATAACAAGAAAATCGGTTTTGGTCATTATGAAAGTTCGAGCATACGCTCTATCGGTTTAAGTGCTTTAATGCGTAAGTCCTCGCCTATTTCGATGGCGGGTGTTTCATTTAACATGCACAAATATAGCTTTTCGAGGGTATTTAATTTCATGTAAGGGCATTCGTTACAAGCACAGGTTGAATCCTCATTCATCGGTGCGGCGATTAAATGCTTATTGGGGTTTTCTTTTTGCATTTGGTGCAATATCCCTGATTCAGTAGCCACAATAAATATTTTTCCATCGGATGCTTTTACGTAATTTAACAATCCGGAAGTAGAACCTATATATTCAGCAATTTTTAAAATATGTTCTTCGGATTCGGGATGGGCAATAATATGTGAATCGGGATATTTCTTTTTAAGATCGAGCATTTTATCGATAGAAAAAGACTCATGCACAATACACGAGCCATCCCACAATACCATTTCACGACCGGTTTGACCGACCAAATAACGGCCCAGGTTTTTATCCGGGGCAAAAATGATGGATTGGTCCAGAGGAACAGAATCAACCATTTTTTTTGCGTTTGACGAAGTGCATATAATATCAGATAACGCTTTTATCTCGCTACTGCAATTAATATAGGATATCACAACAGCTCCCGGATGTTCCGCTTTAAATTTTGAAAAATCGTTTGCCGGGCAACTGTCTGCCAACGAACAACCGGCTTCCAAATCCGGCAACAAAACCAATTTCCCGGGATTAAGAATCTTAGCTGTTTCAGCCATAAAATGGACACCTGCAAAAACAATCACATCGGCAGTTGTTTTAGCAGCTTGTTGAGAAAGTGCCAGGCTATCACCCACAAAATCCGCAATATCCTGAATTTCACCAACTTGGTAATAATGGGCGAGAATAATAGCGTTTTTCTCTTTCCTCAGCCGATTTATTTCTTTAACGTAATCCATAAAATAAAATGATGAATGGTCATTATAATACTCTGCAAAGTTATAAATTTACTTTTGTTCAAATCTACTTGTTAATCGATTTTTTTAATATATGTCGCTTGTCCGTGAAAATATAAACGTTGCTTTCCGATCGATATTGGCGCAAAAATTAAGAACCATACTTACAGCCACCATAATAGCCATTGGCATAATGGCTTTGGTTGGTATTTTAACCTCGATTGATGCGGTAGAAAATAAATTACTCTCCGATTTCTCTAGATTGGGCGCAAACACTTTTTCCATTATGAAAAAGAGCAGCCGGGGGCATCGACAAGGCAAAACCGGTAAAACATATCCGAAAATTGAATATCAAGAGGTCATTGCGTTTAAGGAGAATTATGATTTTCCGGGGTTGATATCCTTATCAACGCGAGTTTCTTTTATTTCTACCGTTAAACGGAAAAACGAAAAGACCAATCCTAATGTCGCAGTTATTGCCGGAGATGAAAATTATTTGAAAGCAACCGGCTATGATTTGGAATCAGGCAGGAACTTTTCACCTGCCGATGTAATTCAGGGTATAAATGCAGCTATCATCGGTAAAGATATTGTTGATAAGATATTTAGTTCGGGAGATAAACCATTAGGCCAATCGATTTTTATCGGGGGATCAAAATTCAGGGTGATTGGCGTTTTAGAATCTAAAGGGAATTCAATGGGTTTTTCGGGCGACAACCAGGTATTGATTCCCTTAGGCTATGCCCATTTAAATTCAGAAACCGACCGGACTTCCTATGCCATAAATATCCAGGCCAATGACCCAACACAAATAGACAATGCAATTGGCGAAGCCATAGGCCTGATGCGTAAAATCCGCCAGGATCCATTGGGGAAAGAGGATTCGTTCCGCATTTCACGTAGCGAATCAATAGCCAACGAACTATTAGAGAACCTAAGCACCACAACGCTTGCAGCTTCGGTTATTGGAGCTATTACACTCATAGGTGCTGCCATTGGCTTGATGAATATTATGTTGGTTTCGGTAACTGAGCGCACCAAAGAAATAGGATTAAGAAAATCGCTGGGGGCATCTTCCCGCACTATTCTCGGGCAATTTTTAATGGAAGCTATAGTAATCGGGCAATTGGGTGGCTACCTGGGCATTATCCTTGGAATTGTCATCGGAAATATTACTGCATCAATAGTTGGCACTTCCTTTATAATCCCTTGGGATTGGATGATTATTGGAGCATTGCTGTGCCTGGTAATCGGAGTATTATCCGGGATTTATCCGGCACGAAAAGCTGCACGACTCGATCCGATTGATGCGTTAAGATATGAGTAAAATGAATGAGAGCATGCTTGGGTGAGAGATTGTATTTGACAGACAGTGGAATATAAAAATAAAAAAGGGGACCGAAGCCCCCTAAAAAATATTTGGAAAAGGTTTAATTACTCTCCTACAACTTCGAAGTTAAGGTTAACTTTCACTTCTTTATGAAGTGTAATAACCGCTTCGTAAGTACCTAAGTTTTTGATAGCATCGCTTTGCAATACTATTTTTTTACGATCAATCTCAAATCCAGCTTCTTTTAATGCTTCAGCCAATTGAATGTTGTTCACAGAACCAAAGATTTTTCCTTTTTCGCCTGCTTTTGCACCCACTTTAATGGTCAGTTTTTCAATCTGCAATGCTAATGCTTCAGCTTCTACTTTTACTTTCTCTTCTTTATGGGCTCTCTGCTTCAGGTTCTCAGCCAATACTTTTTTAGCTGATACAGTAGCTAGAATTGCCAGTTTTTTTGGGATAAGGAAATTTCGGGCAAACCCGTTTTTAACTTTTACCAAATCATCTTTATATCCGAGACGGTCAACGTCTTTTTTCAATATTACTTCCATGATTACCTTTTCTTTATTTTAATAAATCACCAACATAAGGCATTAAAGCCAAATGACGTGCGCGCTTAATGGCCTGGGCCACCTTTCTTTGGTATTTTACCGAAGTGCCGGTAACCCGACGCGGTAAAATCTTACCCTGTTCATTTACAAATCGAAATAAAAAATCGGGATCTTTATAATCGATGTACTTAATACGCATTTTTTTAAACCTGCAATACTTTGTTTTGCTGGTTTCTATATCTATTGGTGTCAGGTATCTGATATCTGATTGTGCTGCCATTATTTCAAATTTTTAAATTAAGCTACTTTTTCTTTTCTGTCTTTTCTGCTCTCAACATACTCAATAGCATGTTTCTCTAATTTCACGGTTAAAAACCTTAAAACACGTTCATCGCGTTTAAAGTCGGTTTCCAACTTCTTAATCAGTTCACCCGGAGCATTATACTCAAACAAATGGTAAAATCCGGTGCTTTTCTTTTTAATTTGATAAGCTAGCTTGCGCAAACCCCAAAACTTTTCGTACTGGATTTTTGCGCCATTTTTCTTGAGGAATTTCTTGTATTCCTGTACTGCTTCCTTTGCCTGTTCGTCAGACAAAACGGGAGTTAGAATGAAAACAGTTTCGTAACGGTTCATAAATTTATATTTTAAGTGTTTAAAAATGAGGCGCAAAAATAATATTTTATTTGATACAAGCGAATATTTTAAGTTGCTTATTTATAGCGGATTATTCAAGATCGGATATCACTCTCTTCTCTTCACAATGAATTGAATATCAACAATATAATTCCCTAACCTGAATAATTCATAAAAAATGAAATATTTTTTGCATCTATCTGATTATTATAAAAATAACAACCACTATGCAAAATCAATTTGTTTTATCATTTTTTACAAGTGCGTTTATTTCAATGCATCTGCTTCGTTGCGAAACCCTTGAAATATAAGAATATATCAGCGGATTCCGACGCCTAACAGCTACATCAAACTAAACGCATGAATAATTCAGGCTAAAACGTTAAATCGTCCATTTACTATCGAAAATTAATTCAATAGGTCAATCTGACAGACATTTATGGGAAATCAACTTTTACGGTGGTATTCGGCATGTATCAAACGCTTTTCTTAAAAAGCCGAATAACGGGATTGACAATATAATTCTTGGGGTTGGCTTTGGCAGGTTGTTGTAAATCAGACTACAAAACCACCTTCTTTAACGAAGCTATTACCCCCCAATGAAAGGCATCGTGTGCATAAATAAAACTCAAAACATCTTCTATTTTACTTAATGCAAATCCATATGAAGTTTTATATGGAGAAAAAGTACTAAATTCTCCTGCTTTATAATCTTTCTCAGCCCAATCGATGGTGCTTATAAATAATGATTTTATTTGTTCAAACTCCTCCATCGACACCCTTGATTCCGGCTTGCTTCCCTTCCTGTATTTGGAAATCCATTCTTTCGGAATTCTAACCTCTAAATTACTTAAACCATATTCCAATAATTGTTGAGAAACCAAAATATGGCCCAAGTTCCAGGCGATATTATTCCCGAAACCATCCGGAATTTTGTTAATGCTATCTTCATTTAAACCATCGAGGTAATACAATATATTCTTACGTGTTTGCCGATTAATCTCAAAAGCGTCCTTCATGTTCATTTTACGGGATGTATAAATATTTATGGATTTGTAAAGATAAATTCCATTTGGGATTATCCTTAATGAAATCAACGATTGTCGGGTTTACTTTTTCTCTCCTATCCCATTCGGGTTGGAAAAACAACTTGCATTTATCAGAGGTTTGAGTTGCCATTTCAATTCCCCAGGATAGGTCTTGTCGGTTTACAACAATCATTTTAAGCTCATCTGCTTCTTTAAGGGCCGCATTAATCGGGGGTTTAAACCTTTTGGGTGAAACACAAACCCAGTCAATATCACCTGACAATGGGTAAGCACCCGAAGTTTCGAGGTGAATAAAATACCCGTTTGCTTTTAATTTGCGGGTTAAGGGTTCGAGGTTGTACATAGCCGGTTCGCCCCCGGTAATTATTATATTTCTAGCTTTCGACCGTTCAATAGCAGTTAACAACTCTTCGACATCAACATATTGGTCATCCGAAACCTCCCAACTTTCTTTTACATCGCACCACGAGCAACCTACATCGCATCCCGCCAACCTGATAAAATAAGCCGGTGTTCCGGCAAAATGGCCTTCCCCCTGAATGGAGTAGAAATGTTCCATTATGGGGTAGTAAGTTATGTTGTTTTTGTGTTTGGGTTCTATCATCTATTTCAGATACTTAAGGTCTTGAATATTTTCAATCCCCCGGCTCCCTTCTCCAAGGGGGAGTCAATTTCGCCTGGTTTAAAATTTCTGTTTATCAAAAAAATGAATCACAAAAGGAATGTTTTAATTTATCCAGGAAACAAGTTCCCCCTTGGAGAAGGGGATCGGGGGATAGACCTGTGAAGATTAAATCTAATCAATAAAAAAACCCATACAGCTGAGCTTAGAAAAACTCGAAAGAATACGTCTGGAACTGCCGGTATATCTCGGTAATCCTCCGTCAGCCGAAACTGATCCGCCTAAGGCGGCGAGGCCCGCCCTTAATATTCCGAGCTTGATTCCAATAATAAAATTGTTAGTTTTTCACACAATATTCGCTGCATGGGTAATATTATAAAGAACGTTTATTCTGGATTAATTCTGACTCAAATATAACAAAATCCGATCAAAGTATAAAAAATATTAATCAAATTTCGTCACAATTTATTTCCTTTCCTTATAAGCCTGAAGCGTGTTCATCAGCAACGAAGCAATAGTCATAGGACCTACCCCACCTGGAACCGGTGTTATAAAACTGGCTTTTTTACTCACTTCTTCAAAGTTCACATCGCCTAATAATTTAAAACCTGATTTTTTTGAACTGTCTGCAACTCTTGTAATTCCAACATCTATCACAACCACGCCATCTTTTACCATATCGCCGGTTAAATATTCGGCTATCCCGAGTGCAATTACTATTACATCGGCATTTTTGGTAAATTCTTTCATGTTCTTTGTCCGGCTATGGGTTAAGGTAACTGTAGCGTTTCCCGGTGTTGTTTTTCGCGCCATCAGAATGCTTATTGGCGATCCAACAATATGACTACGTCCCATTACTACAACATTTTTTCCGGAAATATCAACATTATAACGGTTCAAAAGCTCCATAATCCCTTTGGGGGTTGCCGGTAAAAAGGTGGGGAGGTTCAATACCATTTTCCCCACATTGGTAGGATGAAATCCATCCACATCCTTATCTGGGCTTACCGCATTTATCACATTTTGTTCATTGATATGTTCAGGTAAAGGCAGCTGCACAATAAAACCATCGAGTTCATCATCCTGATTTAACTCCTCAATCCGGTCCAACAATTCACTTTCTGCTACATCAGCCGGTAATTTTATTAATGTTGATTTAAAACCAATCTTTTCACATGATTTTACTTTTGAGTTTACATAGGTAAGGCTGGCTCCATCGTCACCCACAAGAACCGCAGCCAGGTGCGGTGACCGTTTTCCGCTTTCTACAATTTCGCTGACTTCTTTAGCGATTTCTTCTTTAATTTCGTTCGAAGTTTTTCTACCGTCGAGTACTACCATTTTATAAACCGTTTAAAATTTTGGCATTCCGCCACCCATTTTCTGCATGTTTTTCATCATGCTCATCATGTTCTTTTTATTCGACATCAATTTCATCATTTTTCGGGTCTCACCAAACTGTTTCATCAATTTATTTACCTCCTGAATATCGTTTCCCGAACCTTCTGCCATTCTTCGTCTTCTCGATGTGTTAATTAAATCTGGATTTGCCCTTTCTTTTGGTGTCATGGAATGAATGATCGCTTCGATTGATTTAAAAGCATCGTCATCTATTTCGGTGTTTTTAAGCGCTTTGCCCGCTCCGGGAATCATGCCTACCAAATCTTTCACATTCCCCATTCTTTTAATTTGCTGAATCTGTTTCAGGAAATCATCGAAATCGAATTTATTTTTAGCTATTTTCTTTTGAAGCCTGCGTGCTTCCACTTCATCGTATTGTTCCTGTGCCTTTTCTACCAACGAAACCACATCACCCATACCCAGAATACGGTCGGCAATACGTTTGGGATAAAACACATCGATAGCATCCATTTTTTCGCCTGTACCGGCAAATTTTATCGGTTTATTAACTACCGATTTAATAGACAATGCAGCACCTCCTTTGGTATCTCCGTCTAACTTGGTCAGTACGACCCCATCAAAATTGATGCGTTCGTTAAAAGTTTTCGCTGTATTTACCGCATCCTGCCCGGTCATGGCATCAACAATAAACAGTGTTTCGGTGGGTTGAATGGCTTTTTTTACCGCTTCAATCTCATCCATCATTTGATTATCAATAGCCAAACGACCGGCGGTATCGACAATTACAACATTAAAGTTATTAGAACGGGCATAGTTTACAGCATTTTTCGCAATATCAACAGGGCTTTTGCTGTCTACTTCGGCATAAACCTCAACTCCGAGTTGCTCACCAATCACTTGCAACTGGTTTATAGCTGCCGGACGGTAAACATCACAGGCAACTAGCAAAGGTTTCTTGCCTTTTTTGGTTTTTAAATAATTTGCCAGTTTACCCGAAAAAGTTGTTTTACCCGAACCCTGCAATCCCGACATGAGGATAACTCCGGGATTTCCCTGGTAGTTAATATCTTCGTGCTCCCCACCCATGAGTTCAACTAACTCATCGTGTGCAATTTTTATCAATAACTGACCAGGAGAAACCGCTGTAAGTACGCCTTGTCCAAGGGCTTTTTCTTTTACCCGGTTGGCAAATTCCTTGGATGTTTTAAAATTAACATCAGCATCGAGCAACGTGCGCCTTACTTCTTTTAAAGTTTCGGCAACGTTAATTTCGGTAATCTGCCCCTGGCCTTTTAAAACTTTAAACGCCCTTTCAAACTTTTCGGTTAAATTCTCTAACATGTGTTTACTTTATTCTGATTTTAAGATTTGCAAAATTAGGGAAAATGATGGATAAAATCCCAAGGATGTTCCGTTCGTGTTTTTTCGTAAATCGCGGATAAAACCGAACTAAAAATGCCATCCTAATTTTAGCGAAAAAAAGGGGGTGATTAAAGGTAATTTAGATACATCCTCTCCAAATTGAACTTCCTCATCGCCAGCGATACGGATACTTCCGGCAAGCCAGGGGCTGAGATAAAAATTATTATAATACTTCCAGACATAACCAACACCCAGCGTAAAAATCCATTGAGCGTATTTTGCCGGATTTGTTGATTTATTTTTTTGTGCTATTCCATCCCAATATTCAATCCCAGTAGCAATCCAGAATTTTTCGAAACCGGGCTTGAAAAAATAATCGGTAAAAACCGCATAGGAATTAATCGTATTTAACGTAATTCCGTCAGCATTCATAAATTCGGGGGTATCAAATTTAGAAATAACCGGCCTAATGCGTTGCTTCTGTTCTTTAAATCCCAACCAAATAGATGCGTAATAACCACCTGAAATATAAGGATATACATCAATTTCTAAACCCATTGTAAGTTTTGATTGTTCATCAGCTACAGTAATGTCAGCTTGACCAAAACCAGCAGTAGAACCGGTTAAAATAAAAAGCGTGATCAGGAAATACTTCATTATACAAAGGTAAAATGCCAATTGATTTTATGCTGCATTTTTGTTTGCCAAGGTATTGAAAAAAGTTGTTATTTAAATAATCAATGGGGCCTTAGTAATCCACAAAATAAGCATCGATAATCGACCGCACATCTTTTGTTAAATTAGAGGTGGAATTATAGCTGCTATGTTCCAGCAATATAATCACTAAACCATCGGGATACTGTTTAATGCCTGTGCTAAAGCCATTCCATTTACCATAGTGATAAATTACTTTACCCGTTTCTTTATTGCTTATCCTAAAACCAAAGCCATAAGGTACTGTTCTTCCCCGCCTGGTTTTACCATTTGTATACATCATTTCAAGAGATTCTTCAGAAATCAGTTCTCCTGAGTTTAAAGCATTTATCCATTTAAATAAATCCTCTGCGGTTGAATAAATATTTTTATCTCCAACAATTCCATCATTCACCGTTCCGGGAATTGCTAAATGCCTCCATCTCCGGTAGATTCGATATCCCTCTAGCTGATTACTTCTGGTAGAATCCTCTCCAAACCGGTAAACAAATGTGTTTGTCATCTTTAAAGGATTAAAAATATTGGTTTCGATAAAATCGCTGTACGACAGTCCCGAAACCTTTTCTACAAGAGAAGCCAACACCATGTAGCCGGTATTGGAATAATCAAATATCGACCCCGGATAAAAGAATAACGGAAGGTCATACTCACTAATCATACCCATCATTTCAGTATTAATAGGTGCCTTCTCTTTTTTCCATTCATGCTCTGCCAACCAAAAATACTTAGGTAACCCGGAAGTATGTATTAATAGTTGTCTGATGGTTATTTGATAAGGAAATTCTGGAAAATATCTGGTTAAAGTATCATCAAGCGCAATCAGACTATCTTCGTAAAGCATTAAAACAGCAGTAGCTGTAAATTGTTTACTTACCGAAGCCAATTGAAATGCCGAACTGCTATCAATACTTGTTTTTTTCTTAAAGTCAGCATAACCATACTCGCTATTAAATATTAGTTTGCCATCCTTTGCGACCAATATACTGCCATTAAAATCGTATCTTTTATTTGCACGTTTAAATAAAGAATCCAATTTTCCAGATACCGTCATTCTAGCTCTTTCTGAAAACGATGGAAGACCGGATGTCCTTTTAACCACATCGTTTAACAGATCTTTGTTACCATCGCTCAACCGGAAAATAAAACCATAAAAAATAAGAAATACAAAAATCAATACTAGTTTTATGATATTCCCTTTTTTCAATTGCTGGTTGTAAACTATTACATCGAATCATTAATTAATTAAATAACTAATAATTCAATTTCGCAATATTAATCATTTTTTGTTTTTTGAAACCGATTAAAAAACTTGTTTATTTATATAAGGAACCTCTAAAAATTACTTTTTTTCAAGAAAAAATATAATGAACAAGATGTTCCCAAGGGGTTTTCAGGGCTTTCCATATACTTCTGCATATTATCTTGCATTATCCCGATAGTGCTTCAAAAATTTTCATCGTCTATGGAAAGCCCTGAAAATCTTGATGCAAAGTATTTTTTATAGATTCCCTTTAATTATCTTTCGACTTTAAAAAAACACTTGAAAAATAAAAAACATCCAATTTCAAAATGGCTGATCATTTTCAGCCTTGTTTTTGCAGGTGAAATGATCTTTGGCTTACCTTTTCATATCGCACGTTTTTTCAGGCCAACCCTGATGGAGGTGTTTCATTTATCCCATACTGAATTAGGGGATGTTTTTGCAGTTTATGGAATTGCTGCTATGCTTGCCTATTTTCCGGGTGGTGTAATTGCCGACCGTTTTTCGGATAAAAAATTAATGACCGTTGCCTTATTGGCTACTGCCATTGGTGGGTTTTATATGCTGCAAATCCCCGGACAAAAGGGCTTATCTGTTTTGTTTGGATATTGGGGCATTAGCACCATCCTCCTTTTTTGGGCAGCGATGTTAAGAGCAACACGATTGTGGGGTGGAGACAACCAACAAGGTGAGGCATTCGGAATTTTAGACGGAGGAAGAGGACTTGTTGCAGCCTTGGTTGCCTGGCTTGCTGTAATTGCATTTGGAAATATGCTTTCAGGTGATATTCAAAACTCCTCCATGATTGAACAAACCAAGGCATTACAAGCGGTAATATACCTTTACATTGCCATGACTTTTTTAGCAGCCGGCCTGATCTGGATTTTCATTCCGGAATCGAAAAATGCAGAATCAGATTCGTTTGCCCAATCATTTAAAGGAATCAAACAGGTTATTCGCAAACGTGATGTTTGGCTACAGGCTGCCATAGTAATAACCGCTTATTGCGGATACCGGGTTCTTGATTACTATTCGCTTTATGCTATAGAAGTGCTTAAAATGGATGATTTAAGCGCATCTAAGTTTGTTTCGAATGCAGCATTTTTACGTCCGGTTGCTGCTGTAGCTGCTGGTTTTTTAGCCGATCGGATTTCAGCAAGCAAAGTGATAGGATGGCTTTTTGCAATTTTAGCACTTGCCCTTATTATCTTGTCTTTTATAAAACCAACATCATTTGGAGCTATTGTAATTTATGGCAACCTATTGGTAACTTTTGCCGGGGTATATGGCATTAGAGGGGTTTATTTTGCCCTTTTAAACGAAACGCAAATAAAAATAAACCTGACCGGAACTGCTGTTGGTGTAATTTCGGTGATTGGTTATACCCCCGATATCTTTTTTGCTTCACTTGCCGGAAGGATATTGGATGCAAACCCTGGGATAGTTGGTTATCAGCACTTGTTTTTATTGATGGGTGTGTTTTCTCTTTTAGGAATAGGGGCAATTTTTAGATTGAGATTCTCTAAAACCAGAATACTATAAAAAATTATTATCCCGATAACTATCAGGAGTTATTTGTTATTTCACCTCCTTCACCCTCCTAAACCCGAAATCGATATAGGTGCTAATAATATGGGCATATAATCCATCGGTTCGCCAATAATATGAATAACGTAATGAGAATTCCTTAAACTGTGAATTGCTTTTACCCAACCAGGCAAATGGCACATAACTAAAACCCAGTCCTAATTTATAACTGTTAAAATTTGACAGGTCGTAATCAGAAGTATAAAACGTGCTTGTTTCCAGGTTTTCGTCAAAAGGGTTGAAAAATTTAGATGCCGTTTGTGTGTAAACCCTGCCAAACGGTATAATTGACCAACGCGGTGATAATTTAACCGGGGCATCCAGGGCAAAGGTATGTGCAAGTATTCCAAAATCATCGGTGTAAAAACGATAATATGGTTTCAATATCAGTCGCTTGCCCAAAAACCAATTAAGCTGAGTAGCCAGATAAAACTTCGTACGGTTTTGTGGTAAATTTTCAACAACTGCTTTATCATGTCCTTTAAGAAAGACCCGGTGAAACGGGGTTGACAATAATCCGTTCTGTAGCGAAAAACCCGGAGCAATGTTAATAGCCATCCGTTGGTTAATGTCATGTTGAATATCGAATGCAAAGGTGTAAGAATAACGCATGTAAATATCGAACCAGGCAGTATCGCGCAATTCTACAGGGTAAACCAGAGTAACCGGCCTTCGGAAATCAGGATTTAACCTTCCCCAACGTAAGTCGTCGAAATAAGATTGGTATGAAAAACCATACCTGGTTGTTTTTGGCTTATTAACATAGCCCATCCAGGCCCTAACGCCAAACGATAAGTAATCCGATTCCATGGATGCGGAAGGCAGTAGTCCAACCTGAATCCGTCTATTGCTGAAATTGTGTTCATAACCAGCAGATATCCATATCCTGTTATCCTTATAGGAAGCGGAAGAAACATTAAAATCGATATTATCGGTTGAAGCTGAAGTTATAACATCGATTCCAAGATTGATCAGTAGCCTTCCAGTAGTATCTAAATCAATCCCTACGGCTGCTCCTGTAGCGAATACTGTAAGCTCTTCGGTTCCAGTGCCACCGGTTATTGCAGAGTGATTTCCATCCTGGTCGTAATACGACAACACCAGCGAAATGTCGGTGTTTAAAACTTGGGTTTTCGCAATAGAAGAATCCGTAGATTGGGTCTTTCCGATAGAATGTAAAAAAAGAAAAAACAATATTAAAAGCCACGTCTTCATCTAACCTGCATTTTTCATAAAAAAATGATTACACTTCATAAGTTACTTTCAATCAAATAATTACATATAAATCATTAAAACACTCAATCCCGATAGCTATCGAGATAAATTTTTTTACAAGTGCATTTATTTTAATGCATCTGCTTCGTTACTAATCCCTTGAAATAGACAACTATATCAACGGGCTTAGATGCCTACCATCTACATCAAACTAAACGCATGAATAATGCAGGCTAAAGGAATAATAATTAAGATTGTATAAGCTCAAATTCATAGGGTATTCAAAAAATAATCTAAAACAACATTTATAGTGCGACTAAATTAGATTTATCTGCGCTAACAATTATCATTTCCTAACGGTATTTTTTAATTGCTTTTTCAAACAATTAATCTAAATCACTTCTATCTGGAGTCAATTAACTAACAAATTGAGAAAAATAAAAATAGCTACCGGCTTTTCATTTAAAGGTTTATTGAAATCTCACGCAATTTTGGGTTTTACGAACCCGTTTAAACGATGTCTTTACGATACTGAAAGCCAAAAATGATTAAAAAAAATAGGGGTTTTACCCGATTTTATAAACAGCTCTTTTTTATACCTTCAATCCCTAAATACTCCTTTAACCAAAGTTCATGTTGGATTATACTATAAAAAACACCATTAAATCGTTGGCTGAAGACGATAGACCGAGGGAAAAACTGCTTTTGAACGGGCAGCACACACTTTCTAATGCCGAGCTTGTCGCCATACTAATTGGGTCGGGAAATGCTGAAAAAAATGCGGTTGAACTCGCCCGTGAAATCCTAAAAACGTACGATGACAAATTTTCGAAACTGGCACGTGCCGATGTGAATGAACTTACCCGGCATAAAGGAATAGGATCGGCAAAAGCCATTAACATTATCGCCGCAATGGAATTGAGCAAACGCAGATTAAAGGAAACCGGTGGCGAAGCCAAAAAAATTACCACTAGTCAGGATGCTTATGATGTGATTAAACCACACTTATTTGATCTAAATGTGGAGGAATTTTGGGTAGCTTTTTTAAACCGTTCGAATAAAATTATTGACATTAAATCCATTAGCCGTGGGGGAATACACGGCACGGTAGTTGATTCCCGGGTTATCTTTAAAAAAGCGCTCGACCGAATGGCTTCTTCTATTGTTTTGTTTCATAACCACCCTTCGGGCAACCTTAAACCAAGTGCCCAGGACGATGCTATAACAAAACAGATAAAAGATGCTGGAAAATTATTGGATATCCTTATATTGGACCACCTTATTGTATCGGATAAATCGTTTTACAGTTACTCCGATCAGGGAAGAATGACCTGAAATAAAAATGAAGATACTTATATTCGCTCCCCAAATAACTTCGCGTATCAGGTATACTTTTTCGTTGTTTTTTACCCATCTGGGAAAAGCTGATTATTCCATTACCGATGAGCCCGAAGCCATTTCAGTACATGACGGGCCAGTTATAAATTATTCGGGAAGCGAATTCGAAAACACGTTATGGTTTCCCCCTTCCCGATTGCTTTTCGAATCGGGATTAAGCGATGAAGAACCGGAATTAGTCATTGATAAAGAATTAAAAGGTGCGTACGGCACAAGAAAAAACCCGTATATAAAATTCGATATTTTTGCTTCTGCCTTTTACCTGGTAAGCAGGTACGAAGAATATCTACCGCATTTGCGTGACCAGTATAACCGGTTTAGTGCAAAGTATTCGTTTGCTTTTAAACATGGTTTTTTGCAAAAACCAATGATCAATTATTATGCAGGGTTTTTGTTTGACTTAATTGAAAAAAATTATCCGGGTTTTAAAGTAAAACGAAATAAGTACAAGTTTTTAAATACCATCGATATCGACAATGCGTGGGCCTATAAAGAAAAAGGTGTTGTAAGAACTGTGGGTGGCATCTTTAAGGATTTAGTAACTTTTAATTACAAAAACCTCAATTATCGCATACGTGTTATGGTGGGAAATAAAAAGGATCCTTACGATAACTTCACATATTTCAGAAGCATCAAAAAGAAATACAAATTCAATAGCCTTTATTTTATCCTTTTAGCTGATTATGGCCTAAATGATAAAAATGTACCGGTTTGGAGTAAAAAATTCAGATCGTTAATACAGTCTATTTCTGATTACGCCAGCGTTGGAATCCATCCGTCATTTGGTTCAAATACGAAACCCGAAAAACTAAAGGTTGAGATAAGGCGGTTAAGTGCCATTACCAAATTCGAAATTACAAGGAGCAGGCAGCATTTTTTAATTTTAAATTTGCCGGAGACGTACCAACGATTAATCGAAAACGAGATTACCGAAGATTACACGATGGGATTTGCTTTAGAAGCCGGTTTTAGGGCAAGTATTTGTATTCCGTATCCATTTTACGATGTTGACCGTGAAGAGATTACGACTTTAATGATACACCCTTTTGCCGTTATGGACGCCACATTAAAATACTATATGAAACTGAATCCCGACCAGGCCTGTGAAGTTATTGGCAAGCTGATAGCCGAAGTTAAAAAGGTAAATGGTAAGTTTATTGGGCTCTGGCATAACGAAACTGTGAGCGACAAAGATTTGTGGCAAGGGTGGCGCAGGGTTTATGAATTTATGATTTCAAATGCGGCTTTATGATTGGCCCTAAAATAGTTGATAACGATAAAATTGATAAAACACTTTGGGACAACCTGGTTGACCTTTCTCCTAATTCATTCCCTTATTGGCGGAGCTGGTATTTAGATATTGTTTCACCGGGTTGGAAAGCTGTTATAATTGGAAACTACGAGTTTGTTCTTCCCCTGCCCTATCGTAAAAAAGGAGGGATATGGTACGTTTATCCTCCTGAATATACACAGCAAATCGGTGTTTTTGGAAAAGAAACGGCTTCTTCCCAAATTGTTACCCTCATGTTAGAAGAAGCTGCTAAAAAATTTAAATATCTTGAATTTAACCTGAACTATAAAAATAAGATTGAATTTTTAGATGCTTCACTTCGAAAACGCAGGAACTTTGAGCTTTCGTTAAATGATTCTTATGAAAACTTGTACACTGATTTTCATAAGAATACAAAACGCAACATTAAAAAATGTGAAAAAGACAACCTGGTTGTTTCTACTGGGAATTCCCCAAAAGAGATTATCGAAACCTTTATCAACAACAAAGCTAAACTGTTAAAGCACCAAAAAAGTTTAGACTACAAATTGCTGGAAACGCTAATCGAAGCAGGTATCCATAAAAGTATAGTTGAAATAAAGCATGTACATTACGGAGAAACTTACTTAGGAGGTGCTGTTTTTTTTAAAGAAAAAGAACGAAAAGTATTTTTGTTCTCGGGGCTATCTGCTGAAGGCCGGAAAAAACGCGCTATGTTTTGTTTGCTAAATAACGTAATACAGGAGAATGCGAAAAGTAATGTAATACTTGATTTTGAAGGTAGTGATGATAAGAATCTAGGTGACTTCTATCATCGCTTTGGGGCTACAGAAAGACTATATTTGCATTTAAAAATAAATCGGCTGCCCAGGCTCATTAAGTGGCTTAAAAATTAGATAGACCCAGCATGCATATACTCGGAGAGAACAATTCTATTTTCAATCAATTTATCGCTGAAATAAGGGATGTAAATATTCAAAAAGACCGGATGCGTTTTAGGCGGAACCTTGAAAGGGCCGGGGAAATATTTGCCTACGAAATAAGTAAAAAACTAGATTTTAAGCCTACGGATATTACAACCCCATTGGGTGAAGTAATTATTCCTTTATTAAACGAAACCCCTGTTCTTGCTACTATTCTCAGGGCAGGGTTACCGATGCATCAGGGTTTGTTAAATTATTTCGACAAAGCTGAAAATTCATTTATTTCGGCCTATCGTAAACACGGGAAAAACGAAAAAGAATTCTCCATAAAACTCGAATACATGAGTGGTCCCAACCTTGAAGGTAAAACGGTGATTATATCAGACCCGATGTTAGCAACCGCTGCTTCGATGCTTACGGTTATTAAAGCCATACAACAATTTGGCAAGCCTAAACATTTCCATATTGTTTCGCTTATTGCAAGCAGCGAAGGTATTTTGAATCTTAAAAAAGGTTTAAAACAAGACAATTATACATTATGGCTAGGTGCTATTGATGACGAATTAACAGCTACTTCGTACATTGTTCCCGGTTTAGGCGATGCAGGTGACCTGGCCTATGGACCGAAGCAAAACTAATTGTAAAAATGGCCGAAATATTCACAATAACTTACCTTATTTTACTGAGTACGGTAAAGTTTTTGTTTGTGCCATTTTTATCCATTAATTTTTACAATTACAGCTTTATTACTTCGGTAATCATAAATACTTCAGGCGGGATAATCGGAAGTACATTTTTCTTTAAAACTTCTTTTTATTTTGTGCAAAGATCTTTGAAAAAACGTCAGGCAAAAATTGATGCAGGAAAAGCAAAGCCAAAAAAAATATTCACCAAAATGAACCGGTTTATTGTTGTGGTAAAAAACACCATGGGAATGTATGGCCTTGCATTAATTACCCCTGCCCTGATTTCCGTTCCGATTGGTTCTGCCATTGCAGCAAAATACTATCATTTAAGACCAAAAAAAATGCTGGGCCTTATCTATATTTCTTCTACCTTGTGGGCAATGGCTTTAAGCGGTATCGCCATTATTTTTAAATAGATGGATAAAAAATATAAACACCTGATATTCGATCTCGACCGAACCCTTTGGGATTTTGAAACCAATGCCCGGGTAGCCCTTAACGAGATTTACCTGGAATATAACCTTATTGAAAAAGGGATTTCCGACTTTGATGAATTCGAGCTCCAGTATAAAACAATAAATGAAGTTTGTTGGGCCGATTATCGCAACGGAAAACTTAAAAAAGAAGTACTGAGAAACCTGCGATTTGAACTGACCCTAAAAGCATTTGGTATAGATGATTCGAAATTAGTTGAAAAAATAAGCGACCTTTATTTATATAAAAGCCCAAGGTTAACGACTGTAATAGACGGTACATTTGATATTTTGAATTATCTTAACCAAAGATATAAACTGCATATTTTAACCAACGGATTTGTAGAAGTACAAGGGATAAAAATGGAAAAAAGCGGGTTAAAGCCTTTTTTTGATCATGTAGTAGCTTCTGAATATGCCGGGGCAAAGAAACCCCATCCGATGGCTTTTGAGTTTACGCTGGACCGCATAAATGCCAATGCAATGGATTGTTTAATGATTGGCGATGACCCGCTGACTGACATTAAAGGCGCTTCAGATGTTGGCATTGACACAGTATATTTTAATCCTGATGGAAATAAGCCATCTGCCTATGCAACATATACCATTAAACACTTAATGGAGTTAAAAGGAATATTATAAAAAGAAAAAGCGCCTCCCGGCGCTTTTAATATCAGTTATCGAAATAATTAATTTTTTACTTCGAACCTTTATCTTTACAAGACTTTTCACAACTTTTTTTACAAGATTTTTTACTTGAAGAAGTTGATTTTTTTTCAGTAGTCTCTGTTGTAGTCTCTGCTTTAGTCTCTTTTTTAGCCTCTTTTGATTTAGTTTTTTCTCCTTGGTCCGATGTCATTTCTATTTTCGGGCCTTCGATGGCACTTCCATTGTCAATAAATAAAGTAACTGCAAAAGATGAACTGGCAATGAACGCTAACACAGCGGTAAATAAAACGATCTTTTTCATAAGTAATAAGTGTTTAAGGGTTATAATTAATTCTGTAAATATCTAATTTATATGTCGATTTGCAAATAAAGTTTCATGAAACGTTATAATAAGGGTCGAGTAGTTAATGTTTAACAATCTTTGCAATAGGCGTAATCTGCCCTTTAACCTTTTGGTTAATACCAACTAATACTTTGCAACCAATAGGTAAAAACAAATCTACACGTGAGCCAAACTTAATAAAGCCTACTTCTTGCGCCTGGTTTACTTGATCGCCGGATTTTGCATAACAGACAATTCGTCTTGCCATGGCACCCGCAATTTGACGCTCTAATATTTCGAATCCATCAGGGTGTTTTATTACAATTGTAGTCCTCTCATTTTCAGTAGAAGATTTTGGATGCCAAGCCACCAAGTACCTTCCGGCATGGTATTTAAAGTAGGCAATCACCCCTTTTATCGCGTAATAATTTACATGGACGTTAAGGGGCGACATAAAAACCGAAACCTGAATTCGCCTGTCATGAAAATACTCATCTTCAAATACCTCTTCAATTACCACTACTTTCCCATCTGCCCCTGCCAAAACATGCTCATCATTTAAAACAACATTGCGATGGGGTACCCTAAAAAACTGAATGATTACAATAAGCAGTACGATAAGCCCAACGCCAATAATCGCCTTAAGCACAGGGTAATTACCGAGGAAAAAGTATAGCAACACATCTATCAGCAAAATTAGAATCGCGCTAATCAGGATAATTTTATAACCTTCTTTATGATAATGCATTTGAAGGCCAAAGAAAGTAAATTATTTTGAAATTTAGCAATGCGGTGAATTGTAATTACCACTTTAGAAGTGGCTAAATAAACTGAAGGTACAACCAAAACACAACCGAAGCAGTTAATGCGCTATCGAATCGATCGAGAATGCCGCCATGGCCGGGCAATATATTTCCGGAATCCTTAACCCCCGCACTTCTTTTAAGTAATGATTCACTAAGATCACCAAATGTTCCGAATACAACTATCAATATAGCTGCAATTGTCCATTGCAATACTGAAAGATGAGGGAAATATTTACCCAGAATAAATGTTGCAGTTAATACCGCGATTAATCCCCCACCAATAGCGCCTTCCCATGTTTTTTTAGGGGATATCCGTTCAAAGAGTTTATGTTTTCCAAAAAGGGTACCAACTAGATAAGCCCCGGTATCATACACCCAAATCACAATAAACAACCCAAGTACTAAGTAAGGATTATATTCTCCATCGTGCCATGCAATTGCCACTAATGCTGCCAGGGGAAGCCCCAAATAAAATGCCGGTAAAAGACTGTAAGATATATTTGCCATTGGATTTTTTAAATCCCGATATAACTCGTTGATAGGTATTAACACTATTACAATTAAGATCAAAAACACCCATTTAAACTCATAAAAGTCCAATAAATAGCCAACTGGAAGTAAGTATATTAATTTGGCTAAAATCCCACTTAATAAAATTTGAGGTTGAATGGTCGGGACAGAAATCATGCGATTTGTTTCGGCCACACCAATAATCAATACCACAAAAAACAAAAAGGTCAATGAATACTCATTCCAAAGAATAGCACTGATTAAAACAACAAGGAAAACAAAACCGGTAATTGCTCTTTTAAATAAGTCTTTAAATTTCATATACTGATCAGTTGCTTGGCTTTAATTACTTTAATCCGGGGTACGTATAATTCAATCTCGCCTATCGGCTTATAAAAAGAATCTTGCTTATTCATATAAATGACTTCGATCCCATTATTTTCCAGATGTTGTTTCTTAATTGCAGCATCTGGCTCCGAATGGGTAGAATATATAATGACCCAATCTTTTTCCATCAGGTTTCTTTTTCAGTATCATCGCTATCCTTTACCACGCTATCCGATTTCTTATCCCCATCCTTTTGATCGGGTGTGTCAGCGTTAACTTCCCCTTCTGTGTTTTTACCATTTAACTTTTCATCTTTCTTTTCCTCTTCAATCCGGGTTTTCTCCTTTACCAAAGCTTTGGCTTTACGCTCCTCAATCAATTTCTTAATACTATCCTGCTCTTCCCTAATCTCATCTTCAAACGGTCTCTCACCAAATATCTCCAATAGATCTTCCTTAAAAATCACCTCGTCTTCCAATAGTTTTTCGGCAAGCATTTTTAATTTATCCTTGTGTTGGGTTAATATATCGATGGCTTTACCATAGGCTTTTTCGATAATCTTTTTAACTTCCTGATCAATAATCTGAGCGGTACTCTCGCTGTAAGGTTTTGTAAAATTATACTCGGATTGTCCTGTACTGTCGTAAAAACTTATGTTCCCGATTTTATCGTTAAGACCATAAACCGTAACCATATTATAGGCCTGCTTAGTCACTTTTTCGAGGTCGCTTAATGCACCGGTTGAAATTTCTCCAAAAATCACTTTTTCAGCTGCCCTACCACCCATTGTAGAGACCATTTCGTCGAACATTTGAGCCACAGTTGTAATTTGTCTTTCTTCGGGCAGGTACCATGCGGCTCCCAATGACTGCCCTCGTGGAACAATAGTAACTTTAACCAGCGGATGTGCATAACGCAATAACCAACTTGTTGTTGCATGACCGGCTTCATGATAAGCAACGATGGTTTTTTCCCTCTTGGTGATCAATTTGTTCTTTTTCTCCAACCCTCCTACTATGCGGTCAATAGCACTATTAAAATCCTCTTTTCCAACCGATTTCTTTTTGCTTCTTGCTGCTATCAATGCTGCTTCGTTGCAAATATTAGCAATATCGGCTCCAGAAAAACCGGGGGTTTGCTTTGCTAATAAATCAAGACTCACCGTATCATTTATTTTTATGGGTTTAATATGGACTTCGAAAATTTCTTTTCGTTCGTTTAGGTCAGGCATATCCACAAAAATCTGACGATCGAAACGTCCAGCACGTAACAAAGCCCTGTCTAAAATATCTGCCCGGTTAGTTGCTGCAAGGATAATCACCCCTGAGTTGGTCCCAAAGCCATCCATTTTGGTTAGCAATTGGTTCAGTGTATTTTCTCGTTCATCGTTCGAACCAAGACTCTGGCCCCTACTCCTGGAACGCCCAATAGCATCAATCTCATCGATAAAAATAATCGAAGGTGCTTTTTCTTTTGCCTGTTTAAACAGGTCGCGAACACGTGATGCCCCAACCCCAACAAACATCTCGACAAAATCAGATCCCGACAGAGAAAAGAAAGGTACCTGGGCCTCTCCTGCTACGGCTTTGGCCAATAAGGTTTTTCCGGTTCCGGGAGGACCTACCAACAATGCCCCTTTAGGGATTTTCGCCCCCAATGCAGTGTATTTATCAGGGCTTTTTAAAAAATCTACAATTTCTTCCACTTCTTCTTTCGCACCTTCGAGCCCTGCTACATCTTTAAAGGTAGTATTTGTGCTTTTTCCTTTATCAAATAAAGTTGCTTTTGATTTGCCGATATTGAAAATCTGGCCACCGGGACCGCCACCGCCACCACTCCTGCGCCTAAAAAACATCAATAAGCCTATCATTATTGCCAGAAATAAAAACCACTGAAGTAGTTCCCTTCCCCAATATTCTTCTGTTTTAAAGTTATAATCAATATCGTATTCATCGTGCCAATTTTTTAAGTCCTTAGCAATAGATTCGCTCCAGGGACCTACCTCAAAATAATATTGCGGTCCGCTTCCTTTTGCGCCGTTAACCAATGGTGCTTTTGTTTTAGATTTATGCTCATCTTTGGTCAATGCATCAGAATTCAGATAAACTTCGCCCTTTTTTCCGTTGATGACGACGATCTTTTCTACATCTCCTTCTTTAACATAAGATTCGACTTGTGTAGGCGAAATTTCCATTCCTGTACCACCAAAATTCAAAAGGTTTATAGAAATTAACACCACACCTACAATGGCGTAAATCCAGTAAAAATTAAAAGGTTTTTTATCCGGCTTCTTACCACTTCGACGGTTGTAAGGGTTTTTATTACCTGGATTATTACTGTTTTGTTTTTTATCTTGATTCTTATTTTCCATGTTTATTTCTTCCTTAATCTTCGTATTGCCTGATTTCAGCATCGCCCCACAATTCTTCCAGTTTATAAAATGTACGCCATTCCTTTAAAAATATGTGAACAACAACATCGGTATAATCCAAAATTATCCATTGCCTGTTTTGTTTCCCTTCAACATGAACAGGCATTTCTCCGCTGTTTTTTTCAATTTCGTGTTGAATGGATTCTGAAATGGCATTGACCTGTACCGGTGAATCGCCCGTACATACTACAAAATAATTTGCAACCGATTGAACAATTTTCCGCAAATCAAGTACAGCAATCTCATGCCCTTTTACATTTCCAATTCCTTCAATTACCTGTGCTACAAGTGGTTCTTCAACATCCGCCATCTAAAAATATTAATCGGTAAAAGTAATCATTTAACTTATTATATTAGTTGAGGGAATTTATATTCAATTATAGCCTTCTATTTGCAAAAAGAACCTATCTAAAAGCCAAAATGCAAACATATAAAATATCAGGGTTTACCATTTATTCCTTTTCAACGATCGATTCCACTAACAATTATACTGCCATACCCGAAATTCAGTCAAAACTACCGCATAAAGCAGTAATTATGGCTGACCATCAAACAAAGGGTAAAGGGCAATTGGAGAATAAATGGGAATCTGAAAGCGGAAAAAATTTATTATTGTCGGTTTTTTTAAACCCTGATATGATAATTAACGATCAATTTTTATTAAACTGCGTAGCTGCACTGGCCATTAAGGACACCGTTTCTTATTTTCTTAAAAATCCTGTCTTTATCAAATGGCCTAACGATATTTTTGTTGGCAATAGAAAAATTGCGGGCATATTAATTGAAAATTCGATTTTTGGCTCCCGGATAAAACGAAGTATTATTGGTATAGGAATTAATATAAATCAAACACAATTTGAAACCGGAACGTTTAACTCATTTAAACTCATCGATAAAAAAGCACATGACAGAACCCGTATATTGGAATTCCTGCTTTATCGGTTTAATGCTTATTACGAACAAATAAACAACCCTGAGAACAGCTTACAAAAGAATTATGACAATTCACTTTATACCAAAGATGAATGGCGAAGCTTTAAAACACCGGAAAATCAGATTTTTGATGCTAAAATTACTGGAACAACCACAGAAGGGAAATTAAAATTGGGTCTGAAAAATGGGGAAATCAGGACATACGGTCACAAAATGATATTCTTTAACTGAATTTTCGCTCCATATTATCAATCATGTTCTCGAACAGGTTTTTCAATGGTTTTTCTATCATCATGCGTAAAAACGGGTTTACATTTGATTCAAATTCAATTTTGCCTTCTGTTTTACCTGCATTATCCGATAATAATATAGTCAGTTCAAAATCAATGGGAGATTTATCGCCCGAAATCAAATTTATTTTCGAAAACGGTTCGACCGATTTTTTTATAAACCCAATACTTGCAGCTCCCTTTATTTTAAATGAACAAGAATCCTTATCCGATTCCCAATCTGATATTTTATCCGCCGGAAACAAATCCCGATAATTGTTTAAATCATTCAAAAAGTCGAATACTGTTTCAATCGACCCGTTAATATTTCCTGTCTTACTATTTAGTTGCATTTGTTATTTTTTCCATTTATCGGGAACTAATCGCCATTCAATTAGTGTTTTAAGATCCCTTTTGTCAATATATTTTGCAGCAATTGCCCTTTTAATCAATATGTTGTAATCAGTTAAGGTATATAACTTGCAGTTTGCTTTCTCAAATGCTTTTATTGCTACCTCAAATCCGTAGGTAAATATAGCAGACATTCCTATAACTTTACCCCCTGCTTCCCTAATTGCTTCAACAGCTTGTAAACTACTTTTTCCTGTTGAAACCAAATCTTCAATCACAACTACTTTTTGCCCTTCAGTTAAAACACCTTCAATGAGGTTCTGCATACCATGATTTTTAGCAGAAGAACGAATGTAGATAAAAGGTAAGCCCATTTTTTCAGCTACCAATGCGCCAATACCTATTCCACCGGTTGCAACTCCGGCAATTACATCGGGGGCTGGCATTTTTTGGTCGATGGTTTTTACAAACCCATCGCGTAAGATTGCTCTTACATCGGGATAAGACATGGTTTTCCGGTTGTCGCAATATATGGGTGATTTCCATCCAGATGCCCAAATATAGGGCGTTTCAGGGCTTAATTTAACCGCCTTGATTCTTAAAAGATTATCTGCTATTTTAGAAGCCGTAATATTAGGGTTTATCATGGCACAAATTTATAAAGTTTTTAAAGAGACCAAACCCTTGGTTTTACATAATATTCCCCTGTACCTTTCCGACCTTGAAAATTATATTTACGTAAAAATAGAGTCACCCGAAGATTATAAAACTTTATTGGAATCTTTTTGGGATTTCGATGGTATAAATGGTCTTTCGTTGTACTGCAATGAACTTGATGTTGTTTTGGAGAAATTCAAATCGAATTTTAATGTTGTTAAAGCCGCCGGCGGAATTGTCCGCTACAAAAAGAACGGGTTATTGGTCATTAAGCGCAATGGTTATTTGGATTTGCCAAAAGGCCATTTTAAAGAAAACGAATCAGCCCAACAAGCAGCTTTAAGAGAGGTTGCCGAAGAATGTGGTATTTCCACACATTCTATTACAAATGATATACCCAGAATGACCTATCACATGTATGAACAAGATGGTGAGAAAATACTGAAGGAAACCCAATGGTTTGAGATGGAAGCGGCAAGTAGCGAATCATTAGTCCCACAAACCGAAGAGGGAATTGAGGAAGTTTGTTGGATGCCGGAAAATGAAGTGAAGCAGAAAATAGATTCGTTTTATCCGTCGTTATTTGACTTGTTGGGTGGTGCATCCCAATAACCTTTTTTCTTTTTAGCCTTTCTGTTGTATTTTGTTTTAAGAAAAACACTTTCAATACCTGTACTTGGCCATAATGAAGGCCACGAAATAATTTTACCTTGCTCATCGATTAAATAAAATAATGGCAAGTGGGCAATTTCAAATTCATTCCTCAATTTAGCGTCATCGCCAATCCATCCGAATTCCCATTTAAATGCTTTGTTTTTTTCTGCAAATGACGTAAAATCATTAACGTTTTCATCAATGCTTATCGACAAAAACTCTACCCTATTGCCATATCGTTTTCGTAATTCCGAAATCAGTTCCATCTCTGCCAATGCTGAGGTATTCCAACTTGCGAAAAACTGAATATAAACCATCTTCCCCTTTAAGTCCGACAGTGACAAAGTATCTCCATCTGCTTTGATGTACTCCATATCTGGAGCACGTGTCCCCTTTTTACCTTTCAACAAGTTTTCGACCATATAACCAGCAATTAATCGCTGTTCGGAATAAGGGTTCTCATTTTTTAAAATTTCTAGAATCTCGACAATTCTTCCTTTCCAACGGCTTGTATTTGGATAAAGGTCGTACAGTCCTTTTTGCATTATAAGCATTTTCATTTCATCAGATCCGGTAAGTGTATCACCCTTTATAATATTTATAAGAGCGTTGATTGGTTGAGCCGACTCAAAAGCCGCAATCAGTTTATCGGAATATGGATAGTAGGAATAGAAATCAAAAAAATCAGCGTAAAAAGTTTTAAAAAACTTTACAAATTCAACATTATTATATCCAATATCAGAATTTTCTAAATATTCGAAATAAAGCTTTCGCCTTTCTTTCCCAAGGTCATATTCTATATTGGCGAAAGTGAAATTTCGGTAATTATTAAAATACTCACCAATATCACGGTAAGTACTATCCAATCCAGTGCGAAAACCATCCATTTTTCTCATCATATCCCGCTCCGAAAAACGGCTAATAGCAAATTCACTTTGAGTGCTTTCTGGTTGGGTGCCGGAAATGGAAGAGGAATCTGCGATCCTTATATCTTCGGATAGGTTATTAAGAATAAATTCGTCAACAAGTTTGTTGAAATTTGAAATTTTATAATTGATGTCATTGCTGTCCAAATCATTAAATATAAGTTGTATGCGAGATGTCCCGGCAAGTGACAGCTGGCTATTATCTTCAGGGACTGGAAAAACAACCTTATATTTTGTACCTGGTTCTACCAGTAATAATCCATACTGATAATTAAGTGTAATACGCAATAGTTTTATTTGATGTATATCAAAATGAAAAGTCGCTTTATCGTTTTCTATAACTTTGGTATCAACAAGGTTCCGATGTCCGGTAAACAAATCATCTTCGATCCAGATATTTACTTTTTCCCCCGTATATCCAGAAGCTGAAATAGTAAGTATTACTTCCTGGGCAGAAAGTTGATTAGCAAAAAAGAAAATGAAAAATAAACTTTTAAATAGTGATGGCATCCGGAATAAACTGTTTTATATCGCCTCCATGAATGTATATATCACGAACAATGCTCGAATTTATTGCTGCATATTCAATATCAGTAACTAAAAAAATAGTTTCTGTACCCGGAACCAATGCCCTGTTGGTTTGAGCAATACTAAATTCAAAATTAAAATCAGATGTGTTTCGCAGGCCACGTAAGATATACTTTGCCCCAAGGCTTTTGCAAAGTTCGCTTGTAAGTATGTCGTAAGTAAGCACCTTTATTTTAGGGTTTCCAGCAAAAGTAGATGCTATCCATTTTTTTCGGTCTTCGAGCTCAAAAAGATATTTTTTGTTTGTATTTATACCGATTGCTACATAAATTTCGTCGAACAAATCACAAGCACGGTTAATAACCGATTCGTGTCCTTTAGTAATCGGATCAAATGATCCCGGAAAAACTGCTTTTCTACTCATGGCTTAAAACTATTCTGCAAAGAAAAAACTGAAATGGACTGCACCGTATTTTTTTACATTCAAAAAACGGGGATGTTCCTCAAAATTAAATTCCTTTGAATGCTCTAAAATAAAACATCCTTGGCTATTTAACCAATTATTAATAAATATCAACTCCGGCAATGTTTCAATTTCCTTTAAATTGTAGGGTGGATCGGCAAAAATTATATCGGCTGGATACACCTGACCTGACAAAAACCGGAATACATCTTTTTTAACCACCCTAATTTGGTCAAATCCAAATTCCCTGGTCAGTTGTTTTATAATGCCACATAATTTAAAACTTCCTTCTACGATCAGAATTTCCTTAATTCCCCGCGAAGCAAATTCAAAAGAAACCGCCCCGGTCCCTGCAAAAAGATCTATTGCATTAACACTATCGAAATCGTATCTATTTAAAAGCATATTCAATAGGCTTTCACGCGCCAAATCGGTAGTAGGTCGGCTTTTAAACGATCGGGGTACATTAAATTTCCGTCCTTTATGCGATCCCCCTATTATTCGCACAACTCGGGGCTTAACAAATTAATGTAATGCAGTGGGTTATCTAAAGATGCCGGGTAAGGTAACAACTCATCAACAGGAAAAGCTATAATTTTAGGAACATATTTTTTTAACCAGTACAACTCATCACTTTCATGGCTCATCAGGCCCGAAACCATAATTTCATCAGCCTCAATTTTCCACTGCTTTAAGGCAAATAATAAATAATAGGCAATTTCTTCGCTCGTCTGGAATTCGAAGCTGTTATAAAACAATAATTTACCTTTTGAGATCATAGTTACTTCGAAATAATTTTTTGAAAAATGAGCATGGACCAGTGGTTTCTTTTGCTTAAAACTCAAGCGACTTAATGTATTAAGAAGATACCCGGTACTGTGATAAAAAACAACACCAGGAAAAAATTCACGATAAAACTTGTCTGCTAAAGAGGGTGTTTTATAAACCAGATAATTCCCCAAAGAAGGCAAATGCATTGCCCTGTACTGTCCCGAAAATGTATCGGAAAAAAGTAGGTTTATATATTGTTCATTGTTCTCTTTGTGATAAACCTCCTCGGGAATAAGCGTACATTCCCTGTTTGAAAACAGTACAGTTGTTCGGGCAAAATTCTTTTTTAGGACTGATTTTCCTTCGATTATTTTTCTTTGTTCATCGGTTTTATCGAAACCAACTTCCGAAAGTGCAAATGAACAAATACCATTACACTGTTCATCCTTAATGTCAATAAATGAATAAGAGAAATTTGAAGGATTATCTGCAATAACTAAGTAATTGCTTTCTTTTAACCCCAAACTGCCAAAACAATTTCTACTACCGGAATTATTCTTTCCAGTTTCCATTGCTATGTGGCTCTAACATCGATCCAACCTGAAGTGCTGGTTGCGCAATTGGCTCAGGATCAATTACTTCAAATACATCGCGTTTTATTCCACCTGAAACTTCGATAACCCCGGCATTGCATAAGAATTTTTTTCCACTAAAGGGAGCAAGTACCATTTCATCGGGATTAAAAACAAATTTTCGCTTCTTTAATGCAGCTTCCGGAATATTAATAAACTTGGCATCTATAACTGCAACCATAAACGTATCACGCGTTATTATGCCCATTTTTATAGCCTCAGCAGTAGTAAGTGAATCAGGTTTTTCGCCAATTGCACGTATTTCGACTATTGAATCGTTTTTTACAAAGTTTGCCAACGAATCAATATCAGCAATATACCTTCCATGGGTTTCACGAAATGCAAGCTGGGCAGTTCTGATGTCTTTTAATTTTTGAATGGTCAATGCCTGAAACTTATCTTTCTTTCTTGCAAATTTTAAATCGCTATCAACCGAATTAAAATCCTGATAGGCAAAATAAGCCGCAACTAATAGAATTACGAATTGCAAAGCATAATTAATCACTTTGCTAATAATGTTGGCAATAAACAGGCCAGTAAAAATCCCGGAGGCAATTATTGCAATTCCTGCAATTACAAACATTTGACTTTGTCCGTCTAATGTTAAAAAATATACACCAAGAATAACTTCGAGCGCCGGAAAGAGAAATTTTGTTGAGTTCTTTAATAATTCCATGTTATACTAAATACTTAATTGATTTTTGAAACGCTACAAATCTACAATTTTTTTTAAATCGTAAATGGTAATTCAAATCAGAATTAATTCCTATTTTAAACAATCCAAAAAATAAGATCTTTATCCAATTGAATTTTACCGAAAACATACTACAAGAATTGAAGTATTTACCTACTTCTGATCAAGAAAAATTGATTTATGGTCTGTATCGATTTACAATTAGCGAAAAACCCAATCCCATTCTTGTTGTAAATGGGTATGCCGGAACCGGCAAAACATCTTTGATTTCGGCTTACGTACAAACATTAAAGTCGGCGGGGGCAAATACTGTTTTATTGGCACCTACCGGAAGGGCAGCCAAGGTGTTTAATTCATTCGCCAGAAAAAAAGCCTTCACCATTCATAAGCAAATTTACCAAAAAAGTGAAGTAAGAAGTGGATATATAAACTGGAACAGAACACGAAATAAAAACAAGAATACCATTTTTATAGTTGATGAGGCATCAATGATTTCGGGGAACCAAAGCATTAACAGCCCCGGGATAGGATCAAATACTTTGTTAGAAGATTTATTGGAATATGTATTTGAGCAAAAAGGCAACCGTCTGATCCTGGTCGGCGATCTGGCACAACTTCCACCGGTTGGTGAAAAGAAAAGTCTGGCACTTAACCCCGAAAGCATTTCGTTGCTGGTAAAATCTGTAATCGCGTTGATAACTTTAAAGGAGGTTGTCCGCCAGGAATTAAACAGCGGAATTTTGTACAATGCAACCTTAATCCGCTATTTAATAGAAAATGAACAAGCAACTTTCCCAAAGTTTAAAACCGATAATTATAATGACGTTGTATTTATTACCGGGTATGACCTGCAAGAAGAATTAGAGGAAACATACGATCGTAATGGGATTGAGCAAATGGTGTTTATTACCTGGTCGAATAAACGGGCCAATGGCTTTAATCAACAAATAAGGTCTCGGGTTTTGTGGATGGAAGAAGAACTTAATGCCGGCGACCGGCTGATGGTAGTTAAAAATAATTATTACTGGTTAGACAATGATTTTATTGCCAATGGAGATGTGCTCGTGGTCAATAAAATAATTCGGGAAACCGAACGTTACGGTTTCAAATTCGCCGATTTACTTGTGAATATCGCCGACAATGGGATTGTTGATGAAATAGAAGTAAAAGTGTTATTGGATGTATTAACCGAAGAAGGACCATCATTAAATTCCATAAAACATCAATTGCTTTTCAGTAAAATAGAAGAGGATTATTCCGATATAAAAAGTCAGGGGAAACGCTATAGAAAAATTATGGAAGACCCTTGGTATAATGCCTTGCAGATTAAGTATGCTTATGCAGTTACCGCACATAAATCGCAGGGCGGACAATGGCCCGTAGTTTTTCTTGAAGCACCATTCTTACGTGAGCCTCAACCCGGAATTGAGGATTTACGCTGGTTATACACTGGTTTTACCAGGGCAAGTAAAAAACTGTACCTTGTTAATTTTCCTGAACAATACCTCATCGATTAATTCATTTATTCCTGTACCAAAATTCTCAAAAGATCATCTTAATAATTTAGTTTTTTAAGGGTATTGGTTACGTGAATATATCCGTACCCCCCGCCCTTAGCAGGCTGGGCAAAACCTAGAATATCACTCGGGGACCTCGCCCTGAAATAAGTTGACTCAAAAAAAGATGAATGAAATTCAGAGAGTTAATTTTCAAGATGTAAAAATTTTACTTGTAGGTTACGTTATTAATACCCAGTTGTTAATAAACTTAATGATTTTTCAACATAATTTCTTAGTGCTTGTCTAATTTTGGGGCGAAAACATTACCAAATGTTAAAAACCAAACTTATTGTTTTTCCGGTTTTACTTATATCATTAATTTCTTTTGGGCAAGTTAACGATTCAGGGTATCACAATAACTCTAACAAAAAAAAGGGAAACACTGGTTATTACCTGACAAGGGTCAACAGCTTTTCTGAAGTTGCCCGGTATTCTGAAGAAGAAACATATCAAATAAATTACCTGATCAACGAAGCCCTTAATATTTACATTGATCAATCGTATCGGCTAACAACTACACAACTGATTTTTAGAAAGACCGAAAAAGAAATGATCAATCAAATGGATAATCTGGTTAATCAATCTTTAGCCCTGTTCAAGATCAAAACCCAATTCAATGGCTTTTCATACGATGTTGTGAAAAAATTGGTTGACGTGACCTCTCTCGAATGGGGAATAAATGAATACCTAATAATGGGGGACGACCAGGCTGAACGCGATTTTGTATTGGCCAATTATATCGGCTCTAAATTCGAAGAACTTGAAAGTGCCTGTCATGCTGAAGTAAATGATTTTATCCAGAAAAACAACATAGATATTTCGAAAGATACTTATTCAAATAAACAAGAAGAATTGGTTAGGGTTTCTAATGAAAAGTACGAATCAGCAGACTTTATTGCACCACTCGAATACACCCTTGATTGGCCAATTGCTGCCGCTGCTTATGAACTGGATTTTGTTTTTCCAAAAAGTTTTATCGAAGGGTATAATGCATACGTAAAAACCAGTAAAAAAGCCGGTAAACAGAAGAAACGCAAAAAAGACTATACCGAAGAGTTGATTGCGGTAATCAAACAAAATTCAGCGCAGTTATCTGCTTTGCAAAAGGACTTACAAAGTTATAACGAAGCCGGAATAATCCGCGATCGTGAACAAAATTATGCACTTCAACTGCAAATCAGTGAATTGCAGAACCAAATAGATGAAATTTCAAAAAAGGTTAATAATCAGGGGGCTTTGATCAACAATAATGTTAAGGATAAAGTTGCACTAAATAAAACGACCATTCAATTCGATAAAAACTCGACAACACTTAATTCTTATGGCATTGTACAATTGAATAGGGTCTTTGTAACTTTAATAAAGATGCCAAAATACAAGGTGATTATTACCGGTTTTGCTGATAAATCAGGGAATACTGACCTTAATGTTTATCTATCACAGCAACGTGCCAGGGAAGTAGAGAAATATCTGGTAGCTCTTGGGATTGATACCGAAAGGCTTATTGTAAATTATATGGGCGATCTGTATTCCAACTCCAATAATGCCTCCGATCGTAAAGTAACCGTTGAGTTTATTAATAAGGTTAGCACCATAGACTTTACCGCAAAATAGTACTTGTCCATAAACTCAGAGCCTAGATCAATTAATCATTTTTCAAACCGTCTAAAACTTTTTTGATTAACACCGTGGTTATTCTCCTTTACTTTGTAACGGTAAGGCGTATATTTTTGCGATATTCGCCCCCAAATTTAAAATCCTATGGCAGACGATAAAAAAATAATATTCTCTATGGTGCGGGTTAGCAAAGTGACCCCGCAAGGAAAACAGATTATTAAAAATATAAACCTCTCCTTTTTTTACGGTGCTAAAATCGGGATAATCGGGCTAAACGGCTCCGGTAAATCAACACTGATAAAAATTATAGCAGGTTTAGACGATGCCTTTCTGGGCGATGTGGTTTGGTCAGCCGGATACAAAATAGGTTACTTGCCACAGGAACCCGAACTCGACGATAACAAAACAGTTAAGGAAGTGGTTTCGGAAGGGGTTAAAGAAACGATGGATGTATTACAGGAGTATGAAAACCTGAATAAACAACTGGAAGACCCGGACGTGTATTCAGATCCCGATAAACTGGATAAAATAATCACCCGTCAGGGCTTGGTGCAGGATAAAATTGATGCGCTCGATGCCTGGGAGATTGACACCAAGCTCGAACGCGCCATGGATGCACTTCGGACCCCCGAAGGTGATGCTTCCATAGCAAATTTATCTGGTGGTGAAAAACGCAGGGTTGCCTTGTGCCGGCTTTTACTGCAACAACCGGATATTTTATTGCTCGATGAGCCTACCAACCACCTTGATGCCGAATCGGTAGAATGGTTGGAACAGCATTTGGCCCAATACAAAGGAACTGTTATTGCCATTACACATGATAGGTATTTTCTTGATAATGTGGCTGGTTGGATTCTCGAACTCGACCGCGGCGAAGGCATTCCATGGAAAGGCAATTATTCTTCGTGGCTCGAACAAAAAACCAAACGGATGGCCCAGGAAGAGAAATCGGAAAGCAAACGCAGGAAAACGCTCGAACGAGAATTGGAATGGGTACGGCTAAACCCTAAAGGAAGACATGCAAAAGCCAAATCGCGACTGAATAACTATGAATCGTTACTTAAAGAAGAAGGAAAAGAAAAAGTTGCCAAACTCGAAATTCCCATTCCAAATGGCCCACGGCTTGGAAATGAAGTAATAGAAGCCATAAATGTTAAAAAAGCTTTTGGCGAAAAACTGCTTTTCGACGATTTAAACTTTAAGCTCCCACCGGCAGGTATTGTAGGTATTATAGGTCCCAACGGAGCAGGAAAAACCACAATGTTTAAAATGATAATGGAAGAAGAAAAACCAGATAATGGTTCTTTTAAAATGGGTGATACGGTTAAAATCGGGTATGTTGACCAAGCCCATGCCAAAATTGACCCTGATAAATCTGTTTGGGAAGTTATTTCTGGAGGAAATGAAACCATCGAAGTAAGTGGACAATCTATAAATTCGAGGGCTTACGTTTCTAAATTTAATTTTAACGGTCCCGATCAAAATAAAAAAACAGGGGTTCTTTCAGGTGGGGAGCGAAACCGGTTACACCTGGCCATGACCCTGCAAACCGAAGCCAATGTATTATTATTGGATGAGCCTACCAACGACATAGATGTTAATACCCTACGCGCACTCGAAGAAGGGATTTTGGATTTCGCTGGCTGTGCGGTAATTATTTCTCACGATCGCTGGTTTTTAGATAGGGTTTGTACACATATACTTGCTTTTGAAGGAGATTCGCAGGTTTATTTTTTCGAAGGAGGATATTCTGAGTACGAGATTAATAAGAAAAAACGGTTGGGCGATATTGGCCCCAAACGTATCCGTTATAAAAAACTAATAAAATGAGTGATAAACGACCGGTATTCTTAGGTGCTTTAACCTGGCTTAGTTTTTTAGGCGAAGGTTTTGGGCTATTGATTGTTGTCTTATCATTCCGGTTTTCGGGTGCAAATAATGTTGGTAATGTAAATATGGAATTCAGCACCAATAGTGAATTGCCCGAGCATTATCAAAATATCATCCACAGTTTTATGGACTTTTGGATCGTGCAGCACGATCAGTTTTATTCCATCCATATATCAAGGATTATATTGCTAATAATATCGCTTTCGGGGGTTTATTTAATGTATAACCTAAAACGCAAAGGGTTTTATATTTATACCGTTGCACAGGTTTTATTGGTGGCTATCCCTTTTATTTATGTAATGGACAATCCTATAGGCCAAATCATGGCCAGCTTGCAGTTTTTTATCGTGGGCCTTTTTGTTTTTATGTACGCCACACAGTTTAAGTATTTGAGTTAAGCGTGGACACTTCTAAAATCGAATATATTCATCCGATAGCTATTGAATCTCCAATCGCATATCATTTTATAACCACCCGCTTCACTTCTCTTTGTCCGTCTTCCGTTTCCACCTCGAGCAAATACATTCCCGGATTTAAATTACTTACATCAAGCGCAATCGAACTCCCCCTTGGCGAAGGGGGCTGGGGGGATTGATTCCATGCTTTTTCTAATGCCACCTGCCCAGAAACCTCATAAACCCTCACTTTCACAACCTTAATATTTTCGCCCACCGAAATATTAA
>Ga0164313_10000239_pt1 | contig 41006 bp, 40 predicted proteins | sample GuaBasSedimGuay4_FD_113735 | JGI IMG/M metagenome (GOLD analysis project Ga0164313, IMG submission 113735) | Subseafloor sediment microbial communities from Guaymas Basin, Gulf of California, Mexico - Guay4, Core 4569-4, 0-3 cm | ecosystem: Environmental > Aquatic > Marine > Hydrothermal vents...
CTCCTGGGTAATGCAATTAAGCAACCTCGCGTCCCCTGTCATAGCAGGTAGGCGAGGCCCAGCCAGGCGCTGAGCATGGCCTGACTGTCGAAGAGGCCGTCCGAGAAGCCGACGCCTCCGCGCATGTTCAGGAAGATCAGCGTGTCCCGGGACATCGCGGCCTCGACGCTCAAGGTGCCGACGATGCCGCCGATGGCTGAGACCGGCGAGACGTTGCGGGACGGCGTGTGCACGTACCCGATCTGCCCTGCGGCCCCGAGGCTGACGGTGAAGGCGTCGCTCAGCTGGGCCCCGAGGACGCCCCCGACGAGGCCGTAGATGCCGTAGCCGAAGCTGTCCTGGTAGATGCCGGTTTGGCCGACCAGCTGCCCCTCCCCGAGGACCACCCCGGGCTCGGCGGTGAGCGAGAAGTCGAGGCTCCCGTCGCCCCAGAGGTGAAGGCGTATCGGCGCGGTGATGCCGAAGCCAGCTCCCGAGGAGAACCCCATGATGGGCGAGCCGTAATAGACGTGGCCCTGGATGCCGATGCTCAGGGTCGAGCTCGGGGCGAGCCAGATGCCCGCCCAGATGCTCGGCCAGGCCACGCCCGCGGCGAGGGTCGTATCGCCCTTCGAGATGGTGCGGCCGCTGAAGAGGGACAGATCGCCCGACGTCGGGCGGTCGGGCATCTCCCGCTCGGGTTCCTGCATGTGCTCGGCTTCGCCGCCTTGGCTCGAGTCTTGGCTCGAGTCTTGGCTCGAAGTTTGGGCTCCCGCTCGCTCCGGCATGGCGGCGGCGGCCGCGAGGGTGAACGTGAGGGCCGCCGCGGCGAGGGCGAACGAGGAGGGCGAAACATTGCGAGCCATCGAGGCGAGGGTAACACCCGGCTTCCGGTGTCGTATCCTTCGTCGCCGGTGCCCAAGATCGACGTCATCATCCCCGCCCTCGACGAGGAGCGGGCTCTGCCCCGGGTCCTCGAGGAGATCCCCGGAGATCTCGTCCGTCGGGTCATCGTCGCCGACAACGGGTCCCGCGATCGCACGGCGGAGGTCGCCCGGGCTGGCGGCGCCGAGGTGGTCTCGGAGCCGAACCGCGGCTACGGCGCGGCGTGCCTCGCGGCCCTCGCCCACCTCGCCGCCAACCCCCCGGATGTCGTGGTCTTTCTCGACGGCGACCACAGCGACCACCCCGCCGAGATGAACCGCCTGGTCGAGCCCCTCCTCTACGGCGACGCCGACCTCGTCATCGGCTCCCGGACCCTCGGTCGCCGCGAGCGGGGCAGCCTCACGCCCCAGCAGCTCGTCGGCAACGCCGTCGCCTGCGGAGTGCTCCGTGGGGTCTACGGGGCGCGCTACACCGACCTCGGGCCCTTCCGGGCGATCACCTGGAGCGCCCTCCGCGCCCTCGAGATGCGCGATCGCAACTTCGGCTGGACCGTCGAGATGCAGATCAAGGCGGCCCAGCTCGGGCTCCGCCACCTCGAGGTGCCGGTCGCGTACCGCCGGAGGATCGGCGAGTCGAAGGTCAGCGGCACGGTGAAGGGGACCGTCCTCGCGAGCGGCAAGATCCTCTGGACCCTGGCGCGCTACGCCCGGCCGGCTTCATGACGACCACGCCCATCGCCGTCTTCCTCCGGCCGCCCCACCCCGGCACGACCAAGACCCGCCTGACCCCGTCCCTCGGCTCGGTCGGTGCAGCGACCCTCTACCAAGCGTTCGTCCAAGATGTGGTCGCGCGGTGCCGCGGTGCCCGGGGCCTCGAGCCCGAACTCTGGGTCGCCGGGGACGTCCACGACCCCTTCATCCGCGGCCTCTGTCCTGAGCTTCGCCGCGTACGTCAGCCCGACCTCGACCTCGGAGGACGCATGGCCACGGCTCTCGAGGCGGCGGTTCGAGCCCGGGGTCGCGGCCTGGTCATCGGGACCGACGTGCCCACCCTGCCGGCCGCTTACCTGATCGCTGCCCGCGACGCCCTCGACTCCGCCGACCTGGTCCTCGGGCCCAGCGCCGACGGTGGATACTATCTGGTCGGAGTTCGCGACAACGTCCCCGACGTATTCCGAGGCGTCCGCTACTCGACCCGCCATTGCCTCGCCGACACCCTGGAGCGAGCCCGCGCCATAGGCGTGACCGTCGCCCTCCTGCCGCCCTGGTACGACGTCGACACCCCCCAGGACCTGCGCCTGCTTCGCCTGCACGTCGCCCTCGACCCCACCCGGGCCCGAGTCACGGCGGCGCGCCTCGGTGAGATGTGATCCCTGAGTCGTCCCGCGGCTAGGAAGGGCGGTCTTTGGCGAACGGTCTCTTGTCGCGAGACCGCAGGGCTCGTCGGTGCAGGTGTCAGAGAATGACTCGGCTGCTAGGGTTCATCCCATGAAACGAGATTCACTTAACAGGCTCGGCTCACTCGTACTGATCGTCGTCGCCTCCATCACGACCGTGTCCTGCACCGAAGACGACCCTGCCGCCGAAGGCACGGGGCCCGGTCAGTGTACCGACCGCGTCGACAACGACGGTGATGGCCTCGTCGATTGCGTGGATCCCGGGTGCGCCTCTGGGCCTGACTGCGCCGCCGACGGTGGCACGGCTGACAGCGCGACGCCCCGTGACGGCGGCGCGAGCCCAACGTGCGAGCAGCTCTGCGGGAAGCTCTTCGAATGCGTCTTCCCCTTCTACGGGTCGGTCGACGAGTGTGTCGTGGCATGCGATATGGACGCGGCTGACGCCCTCGCACAGTCCGCAACGTGCGGCGCGACATTGGGCGACTTCAATACATGCCTGGCGGGTCTCGCCTGCGTTGATTTCCGGACGCATCTCGAGCGTGCGGGGGGCGCCTTTGCGTGCCGCGTCGAGGAAGACGAGTTTACCGCCGCCTGCTTTGACGACAGGCCGGCCACCGAACAACACCTGTGTGCTGATTCGTGCGCCAAGACCGGCTTCTGCACGGCCGCCGACAGGATCGAGAAGTTCAACTGCACGCAGAGCTGCATCAACAAGTTCCGCACCACCGAAAGCCTCGATGGAGAAGCGTGTCGCAGCGCGTTCCAGGGGACCCGGGAATGCATCATCGGCTTGTCCTGTCCCGGCTTCAACGATTGGAGCGATGAGAACGGCGACCCCTACCCGTGTAACGCCGAGGACGACGAGGTGCGGTCGCTGTGCGTCGAAAGCCGTGACCTGGTCGGCTATCGGTAGCCGCCGCCCAGCCGCGGCGGCGCGCCTCGGTGAGATGTGACTTCCTGAATCGACCGCGCATTGGGCGCCATCGTCAGGGGAGCCCGTGAGGTGGTTCGGTACATGCGTCCCACGAGATAGGAGTGCCGAACGCCCTGAGCGTTCCAGTGAAGGCGCTGTCGTTGTCCGCGACGATGTCCGACCGCCGGATGTTCGCGTCCCAGCCAGGGACAATGTCGCCATTCAGGGCGATGGCCCCGAGCTGGGTGCCGGTGCCCGCGATGTCGATGGACTGGATACCGGTGCCGTCGAAGCTTTCGCCCTCGAGGTCGAAGAGGATTCCGACGCGTGCGTTGTCGGAGAGACCGACGCGCTCCAGCGTGACTCCTGTGGTGGACCCGAGGAGCTCGATGCCGTCACCGAGGGTGGTGTTCGTGATCTCGGCCCGAACGAGGCTTACCCCGCTGGACGACAGAGCGGCGATGCCGGTGAGCCCGTTGTTGCGCACCACGCCGTTCGTGACCGCGAAGCCCCCGCTGTTCTGGACCAAGAGAGCGCCCTCTGCATTGGCCTCGGCGAGCAGATCGGTGTGCGTCACCGTCGCCTGAGATTGCAGAATGCCGACAGTCTCGCTGCCCGAGACGCTTAGGTTGCTCGTGTTGACGTCTGCGCCGCCGGCGAAAATCGCACCCTCGCGTGCCGCGCCGATCGTCACGTTGCGGAGGTCGGCGGTGCCACCAAAAACGACGAGCCCTGCCTTGAAATTTGCCGTCATGTAGCTGTCGGTCAGCGCGAGGCCGCTACTGACGGCAAGCATGCCGGCGTGGGAGAAACCGCTGATGTCGACCTCCGACCCTTCGACCGATTCGACCAGTACGGCGACGACGCCGTGAGTCGGTACGACGGAGATGTCCGCCTCGGCGCACGCAAGGCCCGCGCTCACGGGCGTGACCGGGCCCCGGACGTCGACGTTGCGGAGGCGTAGCGCCGTCAACGATTCGACCCCGATGCCGGCGCCGGCGGTAGGGACGATGACTTCGAGATCGACGAGGTTCACGTCGCCTGGACCAACGGCGCGGATGCCGTAGTCGCCGTTCGATTGAACCGAGAGCGTCGTGACGGTGGTGGGACGCGTCGCGTCCCCGGGGGTAAGCCGGAGCGTGGGTTGGCCTGGGGGGCCGACCAGGCGAGTCAGCCCGACTCCTGCGCCGCAGAGAACGACCCCGGCCGGTACATCGAACGAGCCTTCAAAGATCCCTTCAGGAAGGCAGACGCGCTCACCGGCTGTCGCGGAGGCCAAGACCCCCTGCAAGTCCTCGGGCGTGCTGATCGTCCCGCCTCCGCTGCAGCCCACGAGACAAGCGGTCAGGACGAGCGCCATCGAATCGAGAAGGCGCATGCCAAGGGCCATGATCCGAGGCTACCAAGTCACTATCGTGTTTGTCAGCGTGCTCGTCCTCGCCGACACCTTGGAGCGGGCCCGCGCCATAGGCGTGACCGTCGCCCTCCTGCCGCCCTGGTACGACGTCGACACCCCCCAGGACCTGCGCCTGCTTCGCCTCCACGTCGCCCTCGACCCCTCCCGGGCCCGAGTCACGGCGGCGCGCCTCGGTGAGATGTGATCCCCGCATCACGAGCGGGACACGAGGCTTCACCCAGCGTCACCGTCGGCCACAGATGGTGCTAGCCTGTGCCCGCAATGACGACGGAGCAGGCTGAGTTCGAGGTCCGAATAGAGGTACGTGCGGGCTACGTATTCATTTGGCAGCGCGGGCTCGTGAGCTCGGCCGACCAGCTCGAGGCCATGCAGCGCGACATCGGCGCCGCCATGGATCGCGCGGGCACCCGATCGGCGATGTTCGACAACCGCGACACCGAGCCCTCGGACGAGTGGCTCCGGGCCTCGATGTGGACCTGGCTCTGCGAACACGTCGATCGTGCGGCCCTGCTTCAGTCGGATCCGCGCAATATCGGCCGGGCCGAGCGCACGGGGCAACGAAATCGCATCCTCGTTCGGGCCTTCCACGAAGAGGCGGAAGCCGAAGCGTGGCTCGTCTGAACCTGAGGTTCGCCCGGGCGAGTACGTGAAGGCCCCCTTGCGATGGCGGGGTCGTGACCCCCTCGGCGGTCACCCCGTCAGCCCCCCGAGGGGCTCCGCGGCCATCCCGTGGTCCCCGTGATTTCAACGGGTTACGGTTCGAAAGCGGCGAAATCGCCGTCGGACTGCCGGTGACTTTCGCGTCGCCCCACCGATGGCTGCGGGTTCATGGACATAGCTCTTTGGGCCGCGCTAGGATCGGTCGCTCATGTCGGATGGTGACCAGCTCTTCGCGCGCTTCGGAAAGCAGTGTCCAGCGGGCACGGTGCTTTTTCGAGAGGACGACGTCGGCGACAAGCTCTACGTCATCCAAACCGGCCGGGTGAAGATCACCAAGGCCGTCCACGACCAGACCAAGACCCTGGCGATCCTCGGGGCCGGGGAGTTCCTCGGCGAGATGGCCATCCTGAATCAGAAGCCGCGCACGGCGACCGCCGAGGTCGTCGAAGACGCCGAGCTCCTGGTCCTCGACGGCAAGACTCTCCAGCAGATGGTCGTCAGCAACGCTGAGATCGCCGTCCGGCTCATCAAGAAGCTCGCCCGGCGCCTCGACGGGGCCAACCAGCTCATCGAGATCCTCATGCACGAGGATCCGAAAGCCCGGGTCATCCTCGGCCTCTCCCGGGAGGCCGCGGTCTCCGGGGTGAAGCGCGACGACGGGACCGTCAGCGTGCCCCTCGACTCGGCGGGTCTCGCTCAGCAGGTGGGCTTGCCCGTCTCCGCCGTCGACGGTGTGCTCAACCGCGTCGTGCGCCTCGGCATCATCGTCAAGCACCCCGACTCGATCGAAGTCTCCGACGTCGAACGGCTGCACGAGTTCCTCGAGTTCCTCGAGATGCAGCAGAAGTACGGGGACGCCTGATGGAGTTGAAGGTCCTCGGCTGCCACGGTGGAGAGACGCCGAAGCATCGGACGTCGAGTTTCCTGGTCAACGACCGCCTCGCCCTCGACGCCGGCGCGCTCACCAACACCTTGACCCTCGACGAGCAGCAGAGGATCGAGGCCGTCGTGGTGAGCCACGCCCACATGGACCACGTCCGTGACCTGGCCACCATCGCCGACAACCGATGTCAGCAGGATGGCCCGCCGCTGACCATCGCTGGTACTGCCGCGACCATCGGCGCGCTGCGAAAGCACTTCTTCAACGACCTGCTCTGGCCGGACTTTGCGAACATCGACACGTCTCAAGGGCCGACGATTCGGTGGCAGATCATCAAGCCCGAGGAGACGGCCGAGTTCGCCGGCCTCGAGATCACTCCGGTGCTCGTGTCTCACACCATCGAGACCGCGGGGTTCGTGGTGGCGGACGGCACCTCGTCCATCGCTTACAGCGGGGATACCGGCCCGACCGACCGTTTCTGGGAGGTACTCCGGGAGCGCGACGACCTCCGGGCCATCTTGATGGAAGTGAGCTTCCCGAGCGACCAGACGGATCTCGCCCACGTCTCCGGCCACCACACCCCGAAGACCCTGGCCAAGGAGCTCTCGAAGCTCCCCGCCGAAGACATCCCGGTGCTGCTCTTTCACATCAAGCCCGTGTTCCAAGGCCCCGTCGAACGCGAGCTGGCGAAGATCAAGCGGCGCAACCTCAACGTCCTCCAGCTCGAAGACCAGTTCCTCTTCTGAGGGCCCGACGCTTGTCGAAAACTTGGCGCCCCGCGCTCCATCAGGCTTCTCTCATTCGTCGGCGCGTCGCTGACGGGCATTGGGCGAGAAGCGAGGGAGGGCGTCATGGCGAGACGAAGGAGAGACAAGCTGCAGCTACGGATGGCCGTTCCCCCCGAAGACTCCCCCACCGATCTCTTGCGACGTCGCGCCAGGAAAGCGTCGAAGCGAGGAGAGCACCGCAAGGCCGCCCTCGTCTTCCGAGAGCTCATCGCCCACGGCGGTGACGCCAAGACCTGGACCCTCCTCGGCGACAGCCTCCGCCGCGCCCGGCGCCCCGCCGAAGCCGCGAACGCCCTCAAACAAGCCCTCTACCTGCACCGCCAAGCCGGCGCCCCCCTCCGCGCCCGCACCGTCGCCCGCCTGCTCACCGAGATCTGACTCGGCGTCGATCTCGGCCTGACGCGCCGTCCATCGACTGCGCCTGGCCAATCGCGGTAGCCTATCGACATGCTTCGCCTGAAGCTCAGCCTGACGGTCGCGGCATTGTCGCTGACAATCGGTTGCGCAGACGACGTGTCGCCTCCGGCCGACTCCGGTGCGCCGGACAGTGGATCCGTTGATGGAGGTATGGAGGACGCGACTCTGGGGGCGACACCGGACCCCCCGGCCCTTCCCGTACTCACCCCCTGCCCCGCCGGCTGGGCGAGCGTCGACCTAGGCGACGGGTCGCCGGTCACCTGTGACCCCTTCCCGTCGCCCCCCGCCGAAAACTGCGGCCCCGGCGAGGCGCACTTCGTGGGAGAAGAAGGATGCGCCGCGATCGGCTCCGCGTGCCCCACCGATGGCTGGCCCGCGGACCTGCCCACGGATCGTCCCGTGCTCTACGTGCGCGCCGACGCCGCCCCGGGAGGCGACGGCACGATGGCAACACCCTTCGTCTCCCTCAACGATGCGATCGGTGTCGCCGTTTCCGGTACGGTCATCGCCGTCGCCCCGGGGCGATACGTCGGTCGCCACTCGGTGACCAATCTCGGCCTGTCGATTCGCGGCGCATGTCTCGAGACGATCCTCGAAAGCGACAGCATCTTGCCGGCGGTCGAGATGCTCAACACCACGAGCGAGTTGCGCAACTTGACCATCGTCGGCGGTGGGTATGGCCTGGAAGCCGTGGACTCGACGGTCGATCTTTCTTTCGTAGAGATCCTCATGGGCCCGGCGCGGCCGGTTTTCGCCGCCGTGGCGTTGCTCAATACGACCCTGACCGGTGATTCGGTCGTCATCCGTGACCCGCTGGTCAAGGGACTGAGGGCCGGTCGCGATTCGACGGTAGACCTCCGCCGCATCGTCATCGAGGGCGAAATGCAAACCGGTGTGGTCGTCTCCGACGCGACCTTTCGTGGCGACTCGATCGTCATTCGCGGCTTTGGTTCGGCCTCGGGGGATGGAGAAGGTGTCTTTGTCGTCGGCACGAGCGAACTCACCCTCACGCAATCGGCCATCGTCGATGGGTTCGGCCAGCCGGTTCTCGCCACCGACGACTTCACCGTGACCCTCCGTGACTCGCTGGTCCGCGGTCCCCCGGTGACGACCACGGCCGTGGCAGGGGCCATCGCCGTGATTGGAGCCGGGTCCCTCACCCTCGAACGGGTTTCGATCTCGCAGCTTCGTAATAACGGGATCGTCGCAGCCGTGGGCACCCGCTTTGCGGCGACCGATGTCGTGATCGTCGAAACCGTCGCCCCGGTGGATACGGGGGTGGGCTATGGGATCGAGCTTGCCGCCGCAGCGACCGCAACCATGGAGCGCGTCTTCATCGACCGCTCCACCGCCCTCGGCCTCCTCGTCGATGGTCGAGATACGCTGGTCGACGCGACGGACCTCACCATCGCCAGAACGCGTGGCGATCGAATCGGCACTTTCGGCCGCGGCATTCAGGTGCAGCGCGGAGGCGTCCTGACGTTGAATCGGGCCGAGCTCCGAGACAACCGCGAGGTCGCCATCGCCGTCGCGAGGTTTCGCTCCTCCCTGACCGCCACGGACCTTCGCCTGGTCGATACGCGGCAGCGACAGTGTGCCGAAGACGGCGGTGAGTGCGCGGCGGCGGGCATCGGTATCGGCGCCTACGAAGAGGGCGCGGTCTCGGTCGACCGATTCCTCGTCGCCGGCAACTTCCTCGCGGGCGTGCAGATCGCGACCGACGGCAGCCTCGATCTCTCCAACGGCGTCGTCGAACGAAACCCCGTCGGCGCCAACATTCAAGTGCCGGGCTACGACGTCACGCGCTTGACTACGAACGTCCTCTACCGAGACAACGGCGCAAACCTCGACTCGGCCGAACTGGTGGTCCCAGCGCCGGACGTCACCGTCCGCTGAGCGTCCCCGCTTTGGGATAGTGCCCTCGGCGGTGCGGGCGATCGTCGACGCCGACCGGCTCGCCGCGGTAGCCTGTCGCCGTGGGGTGTGTGCGCATGAGCGTCGCTGGGGCGGCCCTCTGGCTGATGTTTGGTTGCGCCGACGACATGTTGCCGGCGGTCGACTCGGGGTCGCCGGACAGCGGCGCGATCGACTCTGGGGTAGTAGAGGACGCGAATCTCGGGACGATGCCGGACCCCCCGCTCCTCCCGGTACTCACTCCCTGTTCTCCGGGTTGGGTGGCCGTGGATCTGGGCGACGGGTCGCCGGTTACCTGCGACCCGTTTCCTTCGCCCCCCACGGAACCTTGCGGCCCCGGCGAAGCTCAGTTTCCGGGTGAAGAGGGGTGCGCGGCGATCGGACCCGAGTGCCCCGCTGACGGATGGCCCGCCGAACTGCCGACGGACCGGCCGGTGCTCTACGTGCGCGCCGACGCCGCCGCCGGAGGCGACGGAACCCTGGCAGCCCCCTTCGTTTCCATCACCGATGCTGTCGACGTCGCCGCGTCCGGTTCGGTCATCGCGGTCGCCCGTGGGCGATACGTCGGCGCTGTCGACGTGTTTTCCATCGACATCTCGATTCGGGGCGCGTGTCTCGAGACCTTCATCGAGAGTGGCGGCACCGCGGCGGCGGTCACGATGCGCAGCACGACGAGCGACTTGCGCAACATGAGCCTCGTCGGGCCTTCGAATGGCCTGATCATCTCCGGCGCGACGGTCGACCTCACCTCCGTGGAGATCGCGCTAGTCGCCACGGACCGCCGCTTCACCGGTGCGACGCTGCGCAACTCGACGCTGACCGGCGAATCGGTGGTGATGCGTGGCCCGATGCTCAATGCGGTCTTTGCCCACCAGGGCTCGACGATCGGGGTCCGCCGAGCGGTCCTCGAGGGGGCCCGGGAACAGGCCGTCAGCCTCTCGGATTCGATCTTTCGCGGCGAGTCCTTGGTGATCAATGGCTTTGGTTCGACCTCGGCGGATGGGCAGGGCTTCTACGCCCTCGGCCCGGGCGAAATCACGCTCACGCGGTCTGCGATCATCAATGGGATCGGTTCTCCGGTGCTGACCGCGGACCCAATCCGCGTGACCTTCCGTAACTCACTGATCCGCGGTCGTCCTACAGCCGAGTTGACCCCCGCCGGCGCCCTCGCTGTGATTCGAGGCGGCGTGCTCACCCTGGACCGCGTGTCGATCTCTCGGATGCGAACTAACGCGATCGTGGCCGCGGGGGCTGCGCGTCTCGAGGCGACCGATGTGTTCATCACCAATACGGTCGGCTCCCTGGACTCGCCCGTCGGGTATGGGATCGAGCTCGCCGAGGCGTCGACGGCGAGCATGCGCCGCGTCTTCATCGATCGCTCCACCGCGGTGGGCCTCCTCCTCGACAGTCGGGACACGGTGGTCGATGCGACGGATCTCACCATCGTTCACACGCGTGGTGATGGGGGCGGGACCTTCGGCCGCGCCATCCAGGTCCAGCGCGGGGGCGTCCTGACGTTGAATCGGGCCGATCTCCGAGACAACCGAGAGGTAGCCATCTCCGTCGCGAGGACTAGCTCCTCCCTGACCGCCACGAACCTTCGCCTCGTCGATACGCGGCAGCGCCAGTGCGCCGAAGACGGCACGGAGTGCGCCGCGGCGGGCATCGGCATCGGCGCCTACGAAGAGGGCGCGGTCTCGGTCGACCGATTCCTCGTCGCCGGCAACTTCCTCGCCGGCGTGCAGGTCGCGACCGACGGCAGCCTCGACCTCGCCAACGGCGTGGTCGAACGAAACCCCGTCGGGGCGAACATCCAGGTGCCCGGCTATGACGTCACCCGCTTGACCACGAACGTGCTCTACCGAGACAACGGCGCAAACCTCGACTCGGCGGAGTTGACGGTGCCGGCGCCGGACGTCGGGATCCGCTGATGGTTGGGCCCTTGGGCCCGAGACACCGTCGCCCGAGTGGAGGGGCGGGCGATGAGCTCCAGGTGTCCCGTGCATGTCGCATGGGTGGCCGAGCGACCGGCCACCGGAGGAGCCGCCGGCGCCCGTAAATACACCAGAACCTCGGCCCGGCTGGCGGGCACCAATATTGCGCAGCGCGGGGGCGAAGGACCCGCCATGACCCGCACCCACGCTACTCGCCCCACCGCTTTGGCCGCTCTGCTGGCCCTGCTGGCCCCACTGGCCTTCGGTTGCGCCGCCGACGTGGACAATGCCGACCCCGAGCTCGCCTTCGCCACCGGGAAGGCCGACTTCGACGAGGCGCGGCCAGTGGCCTACGGAGAATCCATCGGCGGGTCGGTGAGCGGTCACGCATTCAGCCTCTTTTCGCTGTCCGCCGACGCTGGGGACCGCTTCGAGCTCCAGGTGAGCCGTACGGCCGGCGACTTCGACCCGCGCTCCGTCATCTACGACTCGGGCTTGAGCCCCATCGCCCACGTCACGGGGAGCTTCGAGGCCACCGCCGACGGGAATCGCAAGGCCTTCGAGGCCGGTGACGACGCGGCGCGTCTCTTCGTGGTGGTTCGGGCGGACCGCTACCGCGGCGCCGGCGACTTCGAGCTGACGGTGACCTGCCTCGGCGGCCCCTGCGCCGGTACCACTCCGGTCGCCGCGACCGAGGCGGAGAGCGTCGCTGGGTGTATTGGCCGCGCCCGACTCTGCGCATTTGCTCAGCTCGACACGGTGCCCGCCGGTGACCACCTGGCTGCATCTAACGTCGTCGAGAACTGCCTCGACGCCGATCCCGAATGCTCGCCGATGACGTGTGAGGTCTCCTCCGGCGGGGATGTCACGCCGCGCGACCTCTGCGATTCCCTGGCCGAGTCGGTCGCGTTCTACGCCGGCGAGAACGCGGCCTGCCGTTCCGAATACGAGGGCTGCATGGAGAGCTGCACCTACGCCGAGGGCTACAGCACCTACCTCGACCTCGAAGACGACGAGTTCGAGTTCTGGATGACCGTCGAAGCCGTCTGCTCAAACAATCCCTTCGGTGCGTCTTGCGACGAGGTCGCCCGGGGCCACGAGAGCTGCGGAGGTGCCGAGTTCCGGTACGTCGGTGGCACCGAGACCATGAATACCTGCGTCGCCACCTGGCGCGCGACCGATGGGGCCTGGCTGGAGTACGAAGACGACAACCTCGACTGCTACTTCGTCTGCGACGAGGTCGACGCCGCCTGCATGACGACCTGTGAAGCGGGACCCGCCGGCGACTTCGCTGACTGCTTCCAGCAGTGCACGACCGAGCATCCGCTGATCATCGACGGTGACGACTACGCGATGTGTGACTTCTGAGGTCGCCCGGGAAAGAGCCGACGGATCGCCGCCCGGGCCTCGTCGACGGGTACATTGGGCACGGCGACGCGCGCGCCGCCGCCGGCGATGGCGATGAGGGTAGCGACGCCGTGCCATCGGTCGAAGGGTGACTGCACGATGTTGAGGGCCTGCATGCGTGACGCCGGGGCCACCACCAAGGAGCGGCGGAAGACCCCTCGCCAGACAGCGAGACCCTCGTGGTCATGGGCCCAGGTGAGCGTGCGCAAGGTGGCGACGCCCCAGATCGCCCCCAAGAGCGCGATTGCGACCGGTGCGGCGAGAGCCCAGAGCCCGACGGACCCGTAGAGCCCAGCCCCGAGGGCGCTGCCCAGCAACGCGCCCCGGCTCGCGCTGCGCCGCACGATGCGCGGTGAGGTGCGTGTCCAGTGGTACCGGGAGACATCGGCCTCCGGCAGAACCCGCGGTAAGAGCGCTGTCAGGGACGCACGCGAGGCGATGGGCACGAACACGTCGGTGCCCTGGGCTTCGGCGGTCTTCGCCTCGGCGCCGGCCCCCATGTCGTCGGTCCGGAGCTCGGCGAGACCGAGGAGGCGGCGCAGGAGTGTCTGGCGTAGGCGTACGACCTGGATGCGCACCCGCGGCAGCGCATGCACGCGTTTGGTGAAGAGGCCGTAGCTTCGAGAAAAGACTCCTCGGTCTTCGCGGAGAGTGAATCCGTAAAATCGCATCACGTTGAGGGCCGCCGATCCGACCCATCCGGCGAGTACAAAGACCGCCACCACCGTAGCGACGAACACCGCGATCGCGAAGGTGCCCTGGCCGGCGATCGGCGCGAAGAGGCGTCGTCCATGCTCCCACGCCTTCACGAAAAACGAGAGGTCGTCGTCCGGCATCGCCTGCGAGAGGAAGCCGACGAGGCCGGCGAGGATCAGCCCCGCCCGGTTGTCGGTGAGTCCCCGGAGGATGAGCGCAAAGACACCAACCGAGAGCAGCGCCGGCGCAGTGCTCGCTCCCTCGCCCGCCGCCTCGATCGGCGCGTGGCCCGGGGACACCGCCCCTCCGAGGGACCGCAGCGCATCTCGCAGGGCGTCACCCTGCTCCCGAGTGATCACATCGAGCTTGGCCTCGGCCCCCTCGGTTCCCGAGGTTTGGACGGACACCACGACTACCCCCAGAAGTCGATGGAGGGGCCCGGCTTCGAAGGAGAGATCTTGTACCCGGGTGACCGGGATGCGCCGCTGCTGTCGGCGGATGAAACCGCTGTCGATGGCGAGCTCTCGGGAGGTGAGCCGGTATCGATAGCGCAGCCACTGGACCACCGGCCCCACCAAAGACATCACCGTGACGAGGGCCATCAACCACAGGGTCGTGACGACACGTTCGAAGGAGTCTGCCGTCACGGCCTGAAATGCGATGATGGCCAGCCAGAACGCCGTGCGCCGGAGACCGGCGAGGAACGCGAAGAAGATCGACGCCGGGTGAAGGCGCCCCTCGAGGATCAACGCGGCGTCGTCGGCTTCAGCGTGCATCGTCCGCGATGGCGAGGACCTGGCCGCGCATTTCTTCGGCCCGAGTCGGCGTGAGCCCGGGGATGCGAAACGTCGCGGCGCGTCCTCCCGAGGTGAATACCGAGAGGCTCGCCAGGCCGAAGAGCCGCTCGAGGGGGCCGCGGTCCACGTCGAGGTGCTGGAGCCGGGTGATGGGGATCGTCTTTTCCCGGTGGACCAGCACGCCATGGCGAACCCTGAGATTCACAGCGTCGATGGTGAATTCGAGGCGGCGGTAGCGGAGGCGGGTGGTGACGAGGACCCAGGTGATGCGCAGCGCGCCGAGGACCCCCGCGACGCCTACGATGCCGAGGCCGACCTCGGGGTTGTCCGCCCACAGGAAGAAGAGCCCCTGGAAAGCGATCATGCCGAAGAGAATCAGGGCGCTCACGATGCCCGAGATGCGCCAGTAGGCGACGACCGCCGGCTCGGGTTTCTCCATCGCAGGTCGCGGAACGGTCTCAGAATCTTCGGTTTCCGGGGCCGCCATCGGCGCCGAGTCTCGCACGAATGTTCTCCGAGGAGCGGCCCGTGGTCACTCCGTCGGGGGACGAGGACCGCCGTAAGCCGGCACCGGTGGCGGTTCGGCTATCGGCTCACCGGGGTCGGCTTCGTTTTGCTCGTCGCCTTCGTTCACCGGTGGCGGTGGCTCGGGCGGGGGAGGAGGCCCGCCGTAGGCCGGTACCATCAAATCACGATCCACCGGCGGTGGGTTAGGCTCCGGGTCGGCCTCGTTCTGCTCATCGCCCTGGTCCGCCGGAGGGCCACCGTAGATCTCGGCCCCGCGCGACTGCACGTCGTCGGCGCAGGCTGAGGCCGAGAGGATCGCCGCAGCGGCTGCCACGTTGCGCACGCCGCGCAGCAGGCTGGGGGTGCGCGCCCCACAGAACGGGCACGACCTCTCTTCGGATCGCACGTGGCGATGACAGGCGCGGCATGGGTTCAACACGGGGCCAACCATAGCAGCATCACGTCACCGCCTGCGACGTACCTGGGCTGGCGCATCAAAACCCGAGGGTGCCCATCGCTTGGTCGTGGACTTGGCGTTGAATTTGCTGGCGGTCCTCGGCGGGCATCGCAGGAGCGGGCCGCGGTTCGTGAGCTTCCTCGGCCTCGGGCTCGGCATCGTCGCTCCCTTCGGCGGAGGCCGCGGTTCCGACGGTTGGGGGAAGCGAGTTCCGGAGCGACGCCATCGACGAGACCTGGGCTTCCAGCACCTCGTCACCGTCCAGCGCATATCCGTTGGCCTCCTGCTCGGCTCGTTCGAGCATGGCCCGGGCCTCGGCGACGTTGCCGTTGCGGTTCAGACGGATCGCCTGCACCGTGGCCGCGGCCGCCTGCATGCGCGCCGCTTCGCTTTCGAGCTCGGCGTCGCGGCCGCGGGCGATCTCTTCGTCGTCGTCCGATGCCTTGGCTCCGAGGAAGACCCGTCGCTCGAGGTGTCCGGCTTCGGCGACCGCGTCATCGAAGCCGAGGTGCACGTCCATCAACTCCACCGTCGCTCCGGCACGGCGCCCTTCGGCGGTCGCGCGCACGATGAGGTCCCGGTGCTCGCCCTCGTGAAGGTCACCGAGGTGAACCTCGACGAAGCCGCCGACGTGCTGGACGTTTTGCCCTACGACGTTCTGGATCGTGACTCCCGGCCCCGGCTGCAGACGCACGACGGCGTTCCGACCGAAGACCCGCTGCATGCGCATCACCTCGTCACGGAAGAGCGTCGCCACCTGCTCGGACTCTTCGACGTAGTGAAACTGCCCGCCGCTCACCTGAGCGACGTCGCCCATCAAGGTCTCGTTGTAGTCGAGGCCGAGGCCGATTGCCGTCACCGTCATGCCCCGCTCCCCGGCGGCCTGGGCCATGGCGACGATGCCCGCCTCTTCGTTGGGCACTCCGTCGCCGAGCAATACCACCCGGTTCACGCCGTTCGGCTCGTAGTGAGTCATGAGCTCGGTGAGCCCCGCCTGGAGGCCGCCGGCCATGTCGGTCGTGCCCTGGGCCTCCATTTCGGCGATGCGCGCTCGGAGTTCGGCGAGGTTGTCTTCGATCACCGTCGACGGCAGCAAGACCTCCGCCGAGCTGTGGAAGGCCACCACGCTGAGTCGGTCACCTTCGCGAAGAAGATCGACGATGGTGAGCGCCGCGTCTCGGGCATCTTCGATGGGCTCACCGGCCATGGAGCCCGAGGTGTCGATCACCAGGGCGAGGTTGAGCGGCGGGCGTCCAGTCCCATCCACGGGCTGGGTGCTGATCCGGATGCGCGCCAGCACCTCACCGTTTTGCCCCGCCGGCACGAAGGCGTTGCCCAGGCTGCCGCTGAGGGAGATCACCCCCGGATCTTCGTTTTCCGTCGTCGACGTACCGCCGCAGCTCGCCCCGAAAGCGAGCACCGCAACTACCCCGAGCACACCCAGCACCGTCATCGTTTTCGTCATCGAGCCCTCTCCCGCCTCACCGGCTTCTTGCGCTTCTTGCGCGTCCGGTCGGGGCGAAGACGTCTGGCGATTCGAGTCGGTCTAGGAAAATTCGCCACCGCCCCTGGCGTCGACGAATTCGAGCCTTAGGCTCAATCGGTCCTTCGAATCACTCGATCCGGGGGGCGTACGATATGCGATGGATGGGTCTCAGCCCCGGAATGCTCCGAATTCCCGATGGGAATCGCATCGCTTTCATCCGGGGGTTCGTCTCGTGATCTCGTATCGCGGGGCACCGTGCCCCCCCAACTGGAACACCCAGATAGTGGCCCGGCGCCATTTCGAGGCCGGTGTGTCCCTGGGTGCCGGCGCGAGCCGGGGAGACAAGAACGCATGAACGAAACCTGTATCGTTGGCCTCTCGACGGAGGTGGGAGCGAGTTAGCTTCCTATGTGAGCCCTGTGCTCCCCGCTCCATCAGGAGAGGCCAGCGCGGAACGTGGGAGGGTGGTGACATAGGTGTCATCGCCCTCCTTTTTTTTCTTCGGTGCGTGCTTACATAGGCCGTCATGTCGAACGCGCGTTGTCACATCTTCACCGAGAAGGATGGCCTCCTCTCGAAAGTCGCCCATGACCTCCGGATCCGCGTCGACCGCTTCGACGTGAAGGTCGAGGGCGCTGGCGATGGACGGCAGGTGACCGCGACCTTCGACCCCGGGTCTCTCGTCGTCGAGACGGCGATCTCGAAGGGCGCCGACAATCCGAGCGCGCTGAGCGCAAAGGATCGGGCGAAGATCGAAAAGTCGATTCAGACCGACGTCCTCGATGTGCGGCGCAACGCCGAGATCCGGTTCACGTCGAAGAGCATCGAGGAAAGGGGTGCGGGTCTGGTCGTCACAGGCGATCTCACGCTCCACGGCCGCACCCGGTCCCTCACCGTCGAGGCCCGTGACGCCGGGGACGCTTGGGAGGCGTCGGTCACGCTCCATCAGCCGGACTTCGGCATCAAACCCTTCTCCGCCATGATGGGCACCCTCAAGGTGAAGCCCGACCTGCGCGTAGAGATCTCCGTCCCGAAGAGCGACGGCTGAACGGGCCGCCTCGGCCGCTGCGCTCAATGAAGAGCGATAGTGATCGTATCGACGTCGATCGTCGGGACCTCGTCGTGGCGCGCGTCGAGGCCCAAGGCATCGAGGGTATCCCAGCGCACCGCCCGGAGACGGAGCGTCGCCGTGATCGACGTGGCGCCCTCGGGGATCGCCACGCGGGCTTGCCGTGAATCTCCCGCCGAAAGGCTCCGAGACACGACCTCGTCCGCGTCGGTGATCAGCGCGACCGGTGCGCCGTTCAGGGTCATCTCCGCCCCGAAGGACAAGACCCGGCGAGGATTTCCGTCGCTCTCACCGTCTGGGCCGTGCGAGGAGACATCCACCCATACGTCACGGAGAAAGGCCGCTCCGGTCGGCACGGAATGCCCGGCGCCTATATTCGTGACCGTGATGATGGCGTCGCCGCCGACTCGCTCGACCTCGAGGGTCACCGCATCCCGGAAGAGCTCTCGGGCGTCATTCGCGGCGCGCTGGGCTTCTTCTTCGCTCGCGCCCCACGGCGGGTCGAGGCCAACGAAGCGGTGCTCTCCTTCGGGCATGTGGCAGGTCGCGCACGAGATGTCTGCCTCGGCGAAGTCGCTCGCGCGGTGCTCGGTGAGGGTCGGCTCGTCGAGGAGCCCAGGGCCCGTCACCTCGTGGCAGGTGCCGCAGAGCGACGCCGAGGTCAGGAACCCCGTCGTTCGGATTTCATGGGCGCCGTTGCTGCCTTCGCCGGTCGGACCGATCAGCGGAAGGCCCCAGTCGACGCGCAGGCGTCCGTCGCGCTCGCCGGTATTGCCGGTGGCGGCGTGGCAGGAGACGCAGCCGATGCCCATCTCTCCGTCGGGCCCCCCGTGGCTGGGCTGATGGCAATCGATGCAGGCGTCGCGAGCGCTCACGCCCCACGCACCCTCGACCTCGACGAGGAGGGCCTCGAAGACCGGCGACGTACCGCTCGTCGCGTGGGGGCTCGTCGCCCACGCGGCGTACTCTTCTTCGTGACACGTCCCGCAGCTCTCGGCCTCCGGCCCGAAAGGAAGCGCCGCGCTCTCTTGCGAGCATCCGCCTATGGCGATGAGGGCGATGAGGGCGACCGGTGCCCACCGAATGCCGAAGCCGAAGCGGTTCATAGGCTGAAATGCACCTGAGCGCCGAGGCTCGCCTGCACCACCGCGAAGGTCCCGTACTCCTCCGACACTTCACCGGTCCATCCATGGGAGCTCCGGTCGTGGCCGAGGTAGCCCGTCGCCTGCACATCCAAGAAGACCGAGAAGTATCGCTGTGGGGACCACTCGACGCCGGCGCCTCCGTGAATGCCGAAGAGCACGTCGTCGGCCCGGGGTGCGCCGTCCTGGGCGGGCTCGATCATGCTGAACACGGCGCAGAAGCCGAAGAGCGGACGGATGCGAAAGCTCGGCGTGAGCTCGATGGGTATGTAGAGATTGAACCCGATCGAGTGGTCGTGGCGCAGCCCGCCGCCGGGGTTGTCGACGATGAGACTCTCCGCGAAGAGGTCGAGACCCAGCATGTCAAAGGGCTCCCAGCGCAGGCGCCCGCCGCCGCCGACGCCGGGATAGGCCCCGGCCCAGGCCGTGCCGTAGACGCCGAGGGCGAGGTCCTCGTCGAAGGCCGCCGACGGGCCAGACTCGTTGGATTCGTCGGACTCGACGCGCGTCTCTGGCGCATCCGGTTCTTCTTGGCCCAGAGCGGCGCCGGTAAACGAGAGGGTGACGGCCAGAAGAGTGAGGCAAACGAGGCAAAACATTCGAGTCATGGCCATGGGTGGGAGCAGGCCGGGCCTTTTCTGATTCTTTTTTGTCTTTGCGTCCGATTTCCCGGGTCTCTCGCGGTCGATTGACCGCATGAATGCCCGTCCGGCCGGCCCCTGTGTCATCCTTGTCCGATGCGTAGTCTGTCCTTGCTCGCGATGCTCCTCATCGGCGCTTGCTCGGACCCACCGTCGTCGATGGACGCAGCGGTCGACGCCGCAACGGACAGCGCTCCGCCGGACTCACTGCCCCCGATCGAGCCGACCGAACCGACCCCCGTCGCAGCTCCGGCACCCCCCGAACTCGGCCCCTGTCGGACGGGGTGGCGCGCGGTCATGGGGCCCGATTTCATGGAGTGTGATCCGTGGCCCGAGGGGGGCCAAGAGGTCTGCGGCCCCGACGAAGCGCACTTCCCTGGCGAGGCCGGCTGCCGGCGAATTGGCGATGCCTGTCCCGTCGACGGCGTGCCAAGGGATCTGCCTCCGGATGCGATTCACGTCCGTGCCGGCGCGACTGACGGAGACGGGACTATCGGTGCGCCGTTTGGGACGATCGCAGAAGCCCTCGCGATCGTAGGGTCTGACGCCGTGATCGGCCTCGCGGTCGGTACCTATCCCGAAGAGTCGTTCATCCGTGATCCGTCCCTCACGATCGTCGGGGCCTGCACCGATACCGTCATCGGGCCTGTTGGCGGGACCGCCTTCTTTGCCTTCGGTGGAACCCTGACCCTCCGGAACATGCGGATTCGAGAGGCGACCGGCGGCGTGATCGCCCGAGACGGCGTGGTGAACCTCGACTCGATCATCTTCGAAGACCTCACGGACTCGGCCGTGTCGACGGGCGGTGACGCCTCGGTCGTGGGCCAGGACCTCCTCGTTCGGCGTGCCGGAGGCGATGGAGTCTTCCTCGGGGGCGGACAGGCGGTGTTCGACCGATTCGTCCTCGAAGACATCCGAGGTCATGCGTTGACCGCGGTCCGGGCGGAGCTCCATGCGAGCTCGATCGCCATCGACGTCGTGGCGGGGCTCTCCGCGGTCTTCGTCTCGGCGGTCAGCGCCACGGTGACCGTCGAGGGAGCGGTGATGACGAGCGATCCCCTCGCCATGCTCATCGCGACGGACTCGTCGGTCCACGTCGCGGACGCGGTTCTTTCGGCGCCGCCTGGTTCGAGTCCCTCTGAAGACCAGGTGACCGTTCTCGCCCTCGACGCATCGGAGCTCGAACTCCAACGCGTCGTGCTCACGCGGCCGACCGGCCTCGCCATCGGTGTCGGCGGTACGGGAAGCACCGCGATGATGCGGGACGTAGTCGTTCGAGAAATGGTCGGCGAAGGCCACGGCATCGAAATTGGCGATGGGGCCCAGGCAGATCTCGGCCGGGTTTGGGTCGACCACGCCGGACGCAACGCCATGCTCTTCTACGGCGCCGGGACCACGGCCGTGGCCCAGGACCTCCACGTCCTTTCGTCGCAGCCTGATTCGACCGGGCGGTGGGGGAGGGGGATCGGTGTCCAGACCGGTGCTGACCTGACGGCCGACCGAGTGCTCCTCGAGGAACATCACGAGGTAAGCCTCGTCGTTGCATCCATCGGCACCCGGGCCGCGTTCACCGACCTCACCATCCGCGATACTCGCGAACGACCTTGCGGGGCCTCTGGATGCCCGACCGGCGGCATCGGAATGGGCGCGTACCTCGGCGGGTCCGCGCAGGTCGAACGCTTTCACATCGAACACAACGCCCTCCTGGGTTTTCAGGTGGCGACCGGGGGCATTCTCGAGCTCGCCGACGGAGTCGTGTCTCACAATCCAATCGGCGTGAACATTCAGAGCGTCGAGTACGACATCCAGCTTCTCACCGACCGCGTCGAGTATCGAGACAACGGCCAGAACCTCGACTCGACCGAGCTCTTCGTCCCGGCGCCGGCTACGCTCTGAGCAAGAGTCGCCAGAGCTACTGCGCGAGGAGCCGCTCGATGCGCCGGAGTTGGCTCGAGCCCGGGTTGACTGCGCGAAACCGGCTGGCGCGAGCCTCGGCGTCGGACCGGCGGCCGAGGCGCAGGAGGGCATCGACGGCCACGACCTCTCGCTCCTGAGCGAGCGCTCCCCGGGGGTAGTCCCGAGCGTGGCGGTCAGCGAGGGCGAGGGCCGAACCGGGGGCGCGACCGAGGGCGTCCTGGGCTTGCTGAAGCAGGGTGAGCTCCGGGATGCGCTCGGGCGCCTCGTCGTCGGTTGCGGCAGGCGCGCGCGGTCTCGTGGCTTGTTTGGCGGGCGCGTGCTCTTGCCCCTCGGTGTGCCCTCTCGGTGCTTCCGGAACGCCAAGCGTCTCCTCGGGAGTGTCGAGCCCCCGTGGAACCTCGGCGGCTTCGCTCGCCTGAGCCGCTTCGGGCTCGGCCGCCGCGTTCTCGCTCTGGGTCGTGCTCGACCCTCCCCCGCTCCCTACGATGTGCTCCACTCGGCGTCGATCGGTGACGACCCCCCAGGTGGCGATGCTCGCGACCAGCACAGCGCCTCCCAGCATGCCGACGATCAGCTTCGTTCCGCCGGTGACCCCGGCCGCCGTGGCGCTGCCGCCTACCGAACCTGTCGAGCCGGCGCCCGCCGAACCGGTGCCACCGCTTCCCGGACTGCCGGGGCCCCCCGCTCCCCCCGGACCCCCACCACCGAGCAGCGGCCCGAGCTTCGTGGCCAAGGCGGCTACTTGCTCGTCCGACGGAAGATCCTCTCGCGCATCACGGAGCGCGGTGGCGATCCCCTCGAACGCCTCGGGGTCATCGACCCACTTCAGGAGATCGTCGCTCATCGCACGCTCCTCTCGAAGTGCCGCTGCACGACATCGCGGGCGGCGTAGAGGCGTGAGTACGCCGTCTGGAGCGGACAGCCAATGGACTCGGCCACCTCGTTCATCGTCAGGTCTTCGATCTCGAAGAGCACGAAGACCGCGCGCTTGTCTTCGTCGAGGGTCTCGAGGGCCGAGTCGAGGAGAGCCCGGGCCTGGCGCCGGGCGAGGTCCTTGGCCTGGGGCGCCGACTCCCGGCCCTCGGGGACCCGGTCGGTGACCACCTCTTTGCGTACTCGGGCCCGGCGCCGGTGGTCGGACGCGGTGCGTACGCAGATGCCGTAGAGCCAGGTGGTCAGCGCGCTGCGCCCCTCGAACTCGGGCAGCTTTCGATGAACGACCACGAATACTTCCTGGCAGAGGTCTTCGACCTCGGCTTCGGGGACCCCGAGCTTCCGGAGCACACGCCAGACGTAGGGCGCGTGGTCACGGAAGACCGTCCCGAGGTCGTGGGCCTGAGTGTGCTGCACGGTCATGAGTGGGCGCTCGGGTCCGAGCTTATCAATCGAATATCCAACCCACGCCGAGATCGAAGATCCCGGCGACGGTTTCCGGGGTGTATCCGGCCGTCGCGGTCGGGCTGGTGGCATAGCCGTAGGGGTCGGTTGCCGGGTTGATGGCCAAGGTGGGGCGCGTCCAGACGACGAGGCCCTTCCACGGGCGATAGGCGAGGCGCGCCCGGACGAGCACGTGGCCGACGATGTGGTCCTGGGGTGGGTCGACGACGCCCCCGATGCGCAGGAAGCCAATTTCTCCTCCGGCACAGCCCCGGAGGCCGATGGCGCCCAGACCGAGCTCGGCGGTGCAGAGCAGGAAGCCGCCGAAGGCCGTGAGCCAATGCACGTCGCCGGTGCCCACGCTCTGGGGTGAGTAGGGGTAGAGCGAAGCGTTGAACTCGGCCGCGATGAACCACGGTGTTTGGATCACGATCGCGCCGAAGCCGCCGATGGTGGGCTCCGGGACCAGGCCGACGGCGACGCCGAGGCCCCCGTCGATCTCGCCGGACCATCCGGAGAGGGCTGCCTCGTCGGTGATCCGGGGCTCTTGGTTCTGCTCTTGGTTCTGCTCTTGGCCGTTGCCTGCCGCCGCCGCCGCTGCCGCGTCGGTCTCGACCGGAGGCTCTGCCTCCGATGGTGCGGTGTCTGGCTCCGGAGCGTCACGCTCTTCAGCGTCCGGGTCGATCATCACGGCGACTACGAACGCGACGGTCGCGGTCAGCTCGCTGCAGTCCTCGGACTCGGTCCCCAGTTCACGCTCCCCGAGGACTTCGCCGCCGGCGGTCGCGACGGCGAACGTGGCCGTGAAGCCGCCTCCATCTCCCGGCGCGACGCGCCCCTCGACGCTGAGTTCGGCGTTGCGCGGCGCGACGAAGACCTCACGGCCGAGGCGGGCTTCGACCGCGCGGGCGAGCTCCGGGGCGGTCGCGCAGTCCTCGGCGCCAGGCAGCCGCACCCAGCTCAACGACGACGTCCTGCTCGCGGTGCTCGCTTGGGCCTCCGGCCCGCCCTGAGCCAGAGCTGGGGCGGCCGCAAGACCGACCGTCGCCGCCATCGCCAACAACTTCGAGAGGCCGAGCATCGCGTCCCGGTGTAGCAGACGCGCGGGATTCCGCGGAGCCTGAGGCTCAGGCCCGCCCCATTCACCGCCTCCGTCGGCGCCCCGAAAGCATAGCGAGGACGATCAGGAGGGCGGTCGGGGCGCCGTCTGCGAGCGGCGTCGCCCTACAGCCGCAGCCCCCGTCGCCCCCCGGAGGGGTCACGCCCCCGTCGAGGCCCGTGCCGCCGTCGGGCCCCGGTCCTGCGTCGGGGGTGGTTGGCGTCCAGGGCAGCGCCGCGCGCGCCAGCGGCGAGACGTTGTCGAAGCCGGTCGTACCGTCTTTCAAGAAACGACCCATCCAATACGCGGCGTGAAACCCGCCGCCGGGGTTCAGGCGCGCACCGCCGCCGCCGTTGACCTTGTGGGGGTCGGTGCGCCACTCGTAGTTGCTCGGCGGGCGCAGGCGCTTCGGGAGCACGTCGACGGCGACGACGGAATCGCCGCGACCGGGGTCGGTGGCGAGTATCAACGTCGTCGTGCCATCGATGGCGGTGCAGCGAAGGGCGCTGATCTCCGCGGCATCGCAATTGATGACCTCGGGGTTCCAATAGGGCGGCGAGGGGAACTCGGTGAGGTTCCGGACACCTTCGGCGACGGCGGCCGTGCCGAGGGCGCGGTCTCCACTCTGGAAGCCTGCGTAGATGACGTCGAAGAGCGCCTGTCCGAGGCCATCGGCCTGGCGAGGCTTGCCCGGGGAGAAGAGGTGGTCCTGGAGGATGGTGCGGATGCGCGGGGCGATGCGCCCGTCGGTCTCGTAGCGGAGCACCCCGTAGGCGGCGACGAAGGCCATGTTCACGTTCGAGAAGTTCGTCTGCTCGCTGAAGTACATCACCGCGACGGACTCTTCGATCGAGGTCATGTAGTCCCGGGCGCCGACCATCTCGTCGTAGTAGAAGCGGCCGATCGTCTCGTCGCCCGTGATGTGAAAAATGGTGCGCAGGATGCCCATCGACATCAACGCGTTGAAGCCGTTGATCGCCGGCATGCCCGGCAATACCCCTCCGGGAGCCAACTCTTCGGCGGACAGGTCGTGGTGCGTCGTCGGGCGCCCGTCGGCGTCTTGGATCACCAGGTCGACGACGATGCCCGGGGCCACCTCGACCTCTTCGAGGAGGGAGCGGCCGATGGCGAGGGCATCGGCGACGAGGCGGTCGATCTTGTCTCGAGGGATCGACGAGTCCATGGCGGTGACGTCGTAGATCGCCCCGAGAGCGAAGATGTAGCCATCGAGCTGGTCCTTGCTGTTGTCATCCATCCAAATCAGGAAGGGCAGCTCCCCCGAGTTGTCGGCGCGCCAGGTAGGCACCTTGTCGATGGGTTGGGGGTCGCCGGCGGCGTCGAAGAGGGGCACCGTCGTCGGGATTATCCCGGGCAGGGGTGGTTCTCCGGCCTCCGGAAGGGCTCGCCGGATGCCCCGGGCGAGGATTCCGGCCTCGCCGGTGATCTGGGTTTGCCAGTGCAGCCCGTCCATCGCCCGGAGCAGCGCGGTGCGGGCTGCTTCGATCTCGGTCGCCGGGGCGCCGGAGTCCCGGAGCACCGCGTAGCGGAAGGCGTCACCGGCCGCTTGCACGCCGCCGAACATACCGAGGTCGCCGTGCTCGCCATAGGCGGACAACGCCTCGTAGGGGTGGAGACCTGTGTGGGCCTCGAAGTCGGTCGCGCCGGAGGACAGGAAATCTTCGATCGCGCTGCGGCTATCCGAATCGCTGACGGCCCCCTCGAGGCCGAAGCCCAAGGGGACCGAGAGCAGCGCCTGCTGCTGTCGAACGAAGGCGTCGGCCTTGGTCCCGAGGGCCGCATCGTACCCTGCCTCTGCTGGACCGGGGATCAATGACTGGGCCCGGGCGAGGTTTGCCCCCCCGAGGAGGACCATGAGGACCATCAGGCTCACCAAGATTCGCGCCATGGCCCCACGATGAGGGGCCCCGGTCCTGATGTCGACCGTGGCGCTCCGCCGGGCCCTTCCTCCGGGCCCCTTCCGCGCGGTTTGCAGGGCGGTCCTCGAGGTCGCGGTGTTTCACTCCTTGACCCGGCGCGCACCGCGGGAAACGATGATTATCAATGGTCGGTGAATCCAGCCCATCTCCCGCAGTCCCGACGGTCGACGATCTCATCGATGAGGTGCGCGAGAAGACCGTCGAGCAGTGGGAGAAGACATTTGGGCGCGCCGTCCTCGTGGGTCCCAGGCCCCTGACCAAGGACGACTACGGCGGGGACCTCGATGAAGAAGAAGAGGAGGAGGCGGAGAACCCCTGGTCCTTCCAGACCCTCGCCGCGGGGATCATTCCCAAGACCGGGGACGATCCCCTGACGTCATTCCGCATCGGTGAGGTCTACGGCCTCAAGAAGGCGACCAAGGGCGCCTTCGCCACCACTCTCTTGGTGGGACGGGCGAGCTCCAACGACGTGACCATCGACGACAACAGCCTCTCGAAGCTGCACGCGCGCATCAAGCTCGCCGACGACGGAACCATGACCATCAGCGACTCGGGTTCGATGAACGGCACGGTGCTCAACGATGAAGCCGTAACCTCGACTCCCGTGGTCCTCGCCAACGGTGACATCCTCCAGCTGGGTAACCGCACCTTCCGGGTGTACGAGATCGCCCACTTCCATCGCCTCGTTGGCCGTCTCCCGTAGCCGGAAACGTAGCGGCGCCACCAGTCTCTAGTTGCAGCTCCCGTCGGCCCGCTTCACCCGCACGTGGAAGTGGTTGGTGTGGCCGGTCACGGTGCGCATGAAGCGGCTGCGCCAGGGCGTGTACGAGAACCTCGACGCGAAGTAGGCGTTCACCTCGGCTTGCACCGCCGTGTCGTTGAAGAGGATGCCGCAGACGGCGCCGGTATCGACGAGGATCTTGGCCAGGTCGACGGCGGCCGAGTTATCGGCGCAGGAGACCTGGGTGCCGCAGGTGACGGTCAGGTCGACGTGGGTGCCGTCGTTGTGCGTCGCGTGGTCGACGGTGCTGCAGGACCCCTCGTTCATGTCACGTACGTTGAGGTGGGGGAGGTCCGATCGTTCGCTGCTCCACCTGAGCGCTGCGGTGTAGATGACGTCGACGAGCAATCGCGATCCCCTCGAGCACGCGTCGGCTTTTCGTGAATAGAGCCCCGTGGGATCGGCCGGCGGCAGGAGCGAGTAGCCGCCGACGACGTTGCTCGCATCGAAGTTCGGCGGGCTGAAGAGCGTGGTCGCCCCCGGCGCGCACTCGTTGTCGATGGTGACTCGGTAAGAAGCGTCGGTCGGAAGGCGTTGGACGAAATCGTCATCCCGGTTGGTCCAGGAGGTGAGCATCACCGTGAAGGTCCGGTCCGTGTCGGTGACGATGGACAGCGACGCCGCGCTCCCGCCGCGCCCGGCGACGACACCTTCGACCAGGACAGCGGCCGTGCTGAGACCCCGGGCGCCGTCGTGAACCGTGGTACCGCTCTCGTCGAGGACGAGGAGCGCCGGCGACCAACTTCCGGCCGTGCGCTGGGCAGCGAGCCGGGTGCGCACTCCAGCGGCAAGACGGACGGTGTAGGCGTGGACGCCGTAGCGCCCCGAGGCGAAGTTCTCGGAGACCGACCATTCGCCGCAGGCGGCGGTGAGGGAACCTGCCATCCAGCAGAGGTCCGACGGACATGCCGCCGAGATGTCGGTGGGGGCGGGCGGGGGGGCGGGCGGCGTCGGGGTCGACGGCGGCGAGCCGGCGTCCTCGGGAGGCGAGCCGGCGTCATCGATGGGCACGCTCGCGTCGTCGGGGGGCGGTTCTGTGTCACCGAGGGGCGCCCCCGCGTCATCGAAGACCGGGTCAGTGTCGCCATTTGGTGACACTGGATCGCCATACCCCAAACCGGCGTCGTCATCCGATTCGTCGGCCCGACCCGTATCCATCGGCGCCTGGCACCCGGCGCCGAGGCAGATCAGAAGAGTCGCGACCAGGGTCGTCGCCGGTGCGTGCGGGTGAAAGCTTTGTGAGGTCATCGAGTCACATCCACCGCAACTTCCGCGCCCGACGAAATCCCCCTCAATTTACGGCGTTAACGGCGATGTGCAGACTCTGATGGGCTTCCATGGAGCAGTCGTCGAGACAGTGCGCCGGGCACTTGGTCAGAATCTGGTCAGGTCGGTGACTAGCTTCACTCGTCCCGTGAGGCGTGTAATTCCTCGGTTTCCGATGCCTCTTCGCTGACCAGCATGTAGCGACCCGCCGACGAGCGGCGGGTTCGGCGAGGGGTCTCTTCGAGGGGCGGGACCGAGAGCGGCGGCGGCCGGTTGGACGGAGACGCCATCATCTCGGCCAGCTTTTCGGGGCCCGTCACGCTGTCCTCGAGGGCCGCCTTCACCTTCCGGCTGTGGGCGATCATCTCCAATACGTTCTGCGCCCGCGCGTATTTGCGGCGCAGCGTCGCGAGCTCTTCACGCGCTTCCGCGAGCGTGCGCTTGGTGACCTCGAGCTCTTCTTTGAGGTCGGTGATGCGCGCGACGTCGGCGTCGCCTTGGTTGCGATAGACCATGGGAGTTGCGGCTCAGCTGACCACGAACTCTAGCGCCAGGCTCGTGGAAGATGTCCACCCGAGCCTCCTAGCGTGCGAGCGGACGTAGTTGAATGTAACTAAGTGGTTGTAGTTACTTGCTTAGTATCATAAGCGGACTAAGCTAATTCGTCATGGACGAGAAGGTTCGAGCGTATCTCTCCTCGATCGGAGCCCGAGGAGGTCGGAAGAGTCGGCGAAAGCTCGACCCCGACCAGGCCCAGGCGATGGTGCGGGTTCGCCAGGCGAGACGGGCCTATCGGCAGTTCCACGCCTCGTGTTTCTGGTCCTACGACCCCGAGTACCGGGTGACCCTCGCGGACGTCCCCTGGGTGGCCGAGCAGCTCATGAAGCACGGCGGGCGTGACGCATGGGAGAAGGCCGCGAAGCTGTGCCCCTAACGGATTTCCAGGCCGAGGTCGCGGGTCTTCTGGCGAGCCATCGGACCGAGGAGAGCCACCTCGCCGGGGGAGCGGCTCTGCATTTGGAGCCCAACAGTACGCGTTACAGCAACGACCTCGACTACTTCCACGACTCCGAGGAGCGCGTGGCCGAGGCGTTCTCCGCGGACACGAGGTTGCTCGAGGATCAGGGCTACTCGGTCCACACCGAGATGAACCAGGCAGGCTACGTGCGCGCGGTCGTCTCCCGGGACGGCGAAGCCACCAAGGTCGAGTGGGCTCACGATTCGGCGTGGCGCTTCATGCCGACCGTCGCGGATCCGCGCGTGGGATATCAGCTTCATCCCGTCGACCTCGCCGTCAACAAGGTGCTCACCCTCGCGGGCCGAGAGGAGCCCCGGGACTTCCTCGACATCGTTCACATCCACGACACCATCCTGCCCCTCGGCGCGCTTTGCTGGGCGGGGGCCGGCAAGGACCCGGGGTTCACCCCACGTTCGCTCCTCGAACTCTTGCGGCGCCGGGGCAAGTACCGCCCCGAGGACTTCGCCCGGCTTCGGCTCGTCGCGCCAGTGGACGTTCAGGCCCTCAAAGTGAAGTGGTTAGGCATGCTGGACCAAGCCGAGGCCTTCATCGCGTCACGTCCCGCGGACGAACTCGGCTGCCTCTACTACTCGCGCTCCCAAGGCCGCTTCGTCGAGCCGGCCACCGGTCCGTTGCCCAACGACATCGCGCCCCACCACGGCCGACCCGGCGGTGTATTGCCCAGGGCTCTCGAAGAGCGCTAGCGGGCTTGTGGGGAATTTCCCCTCACGCGGGATTGAACGGCGTGAGAGTCTCGCGAACATGTTTGGTGTAGTGCGCGAGATCAGCGCTCCAGCGTCTCCCCGTTTTCAGCTCAGCTCAGCTCAGCTCAGCTCTAGGCTAGTGGTCCTGGCGGGAGTGCTCCTCGCGGCGGCGACGTTCACCTCGGGCTGTGCGCATACAGTCGGCGCCGTCGAGGTTGCGGGTCGAGCGGTGGTCGAGTTCGACTGCCACGCGGACCACCTCTACGTGCAAACGATCTCCCGGAATCACTATGCCGTCGCGGGCTGCGGCAGCCGCGCCGTGTTCATCTGCCGCTCCGGCGCATGCGAGCGGGACTCGGAGACCATGGCCGTAGGAGACGATTCTCGCGCCATCATGGATGGCCGTGCCGCCCACGCCGCGCTCGGGGCAGCGAGAGAAGCGGTCCTCGAGTGTACCGAAGGCGAGTCGTTGATCGTGGAGGCGCTCTTCGATTTGGACGGCGATCCGTCATTGGACTTCGAGGCACCGCGCGGCAAGCAACGCAGGCAGTGCATCGCTCGCGTCCTCGGTGACATCGAACTGGAAGCGGGTCCGGAGTATCCGACCTATGTGCGCCACGTCTTCTCGGAGACTCCCTGGGCGCCCGCAGAGTTTGCTTCAGTCCCTCACGCCGAAGACGAGGCCGCTCCCGAGGAGGATTCATCCCCGGAGGCACTGGAGGCGCCGGAGGTCCCGGTCGATGCGCCCGTTCAGGCTGACGACGCCGTGACGGCCGGCGCGGCTGACGAACCCGAAGCGCTCTAGCGCGGGTCCGTGCCGAGCTTCGAGAAGATCAGGTCGTCGTGGCGTGCGCCGTCGACGACCCAGGCGTCCCGCCTGCGCCCGTCTAGCTGGTATGCGAGGCGTTGGGGAATGCCCAGGCTTCGCTCGTTGTGCGAGCTGCAGCGAATCTCGATGCGGTGGAAGCCGGCCTCGAAGCAGGCTCTTTCCAGGGCCGCGATCGCCTCGGTGACGAGGCCACGTCCCTCGAACTCGCCGGCGATCCAGTAGCCGAGCTCGCACGTACGATGCTCGCGGGAGATGTTGAAGACGCCGCAGCCGCCGACGAGTCTGCGCGAGTCGTGCTCTTCCAGCAACGCGATGCCAAAGGCGTAGACGGTGCCTTCGGCCCGCGTCTTCTCCTTCTTGTCGAGGTCGGCGACCTCATCGTCGAGCGTTCGGATCTTCCGGAACGCGACCTGCGTCCGGACGAGCCTTTCGCGGTCGCCGTCGATGAGGGCGAACATCTCCTCGGCGTGGTCGACTGTCAGAGCGACGAGCGCGACGTGCTCGGAGATGAGCTCATTGGGCAAGACCATCGAGGTCATGGACCCTCCCCCGAACTAAACGTTGAAGCGGAAGTGCATGACGTCGCCGTCTTTGACGACGTACTCCTTGCCTTCGATGCCCATCTTGCCGGCCGATTTGACGGCGGCCTCGCTGCCGAGGTCGATGAGGTCTTTCCAGTGCATGACCTCGGCCTTGATGAAGCCGCGCTCGAAGTCCGTGTGGATCTTGCCCGCGGCGCCGGGGGCTTTGGTGCCGCGGGTGATGGTCCAGGCGCGGACCTCGACCTCACCGGCGGTGAAGTAGGTGATGAGGTTCAGCATGCCGTAGCCGGTGCGGATCACGTCGTTGAGGCCCGGCTCTTCGAGGCCCACGGACTCGAGGAACTCGCCTCGGTCCTCGGCGTCGAGCTGCATGATCTCGGCTTCGATGGCGGCGCAGATGGGCACGACGGGGACGCCGCGCTTCTCGCCCACCTCGTTCACCGCTTGCACGTGGGCGTTCTTGCTCGGCTCCGCCGCGTCGTCTTCGCTGACGTTGGTGACGTAGAACATCGGCTTGCTGGTGAGCAGGCAGAGGTCGTAGACGATGCTTCCTTCGTCGGTGTCGTCGGGGTTGGGCTCGAAGTTCGACGCGAGGTCTCCGCCGTCGAGGATCTTTTCGAGGGCCTCACAGACCACGACGGCCTTCTTTTCGATCGGGTCCTTGCCCTTCGAAGCTCTGCGCGCCTTGTCGAGGCGCTTCTGGACCGTCTCGAGGTCTTTGAGGATGAGCTCGGTCTCGATGGTCTCGATGTCTGCCACGGGGTCGATGCGGCCATCGACGTGGACGATGTTGTCGTCCTCGAAGCAGCGCACGACGTGGGCGACGGCGTCGACGTCGCGGATGTGGCTGAGGAACGCGTTGCCCTTGCCCTCACCTTTCGAGGCCCCCTTCACCAGTCCGGCGATGTCGATGAACTCGACGGTCGCGGGGACCTGCTTCTTGGGCACGACCTTTTCGACCAGGGCGTCGAAACGCACGTCCGGTACCGGGACCACGCCGACGTTCGGCTCGATGGTGCAAAACGCGTAGTTGGCTGCCTCGGCCTGGGCCGACGAGAGCGCGTTGAAGAGCGTGGACTTGCCGACGTTCGGGAGCCCGACGATGCCTACCTTGAGTGTCACCGGCCCCGATTAGCGCGGCCCGCCGGGGGGCGCAATGGGCCTGATCCGGCCCGCGGCGGGATGGCAAAAACTCAAGTGTTTTAGCCAGTTGCGACGACGACACGCTCACGTCACAGTGTGGGGCGTCCTCTCGGGGTAAGGATCTCTCACGATGCGCGGACACATCCTCGTAGTCGAAGACGAAGCCGACCTGGCCGAGTTGGTCTCTTTCAACCTCAAGCAGGCCGGCTACACCACGTCGATCGCCGGGGACGGCGCCGCGGCCCTCGCCGCCGTCGCCAGCCGCAAACCGGACCTCGTCGTCCTCGACCTCATGCTCCCGGACATCTCCGGTACCGAGGTGTGTCGGCGGATTCGAGCCTCCGACGAATGGCGGGACATTCCCGTCGTGATGCTGACGGCGCGCGGTGAAGAAGTGGACCGGGTGATGGGCTTCGAGGTCGGCGCCGACGACTACATCGTCAAGCCCTTCAGTCCTCGGGAGTTCGTGCTCCGAGTCAGCGCGGTGCTTCGTCGCGCATCACCGCCGCCCTCGTCGCCGCCCCCGCCCATCGCTTCTGCCGCCGACGATGACGCGAGCATCACCATCGGCGCGATGACCATCGACGTGCCCCGCCACGAGGTCCGCATCGACGGGGCGACCATTCCTCTCACCGCCCTCGAGTTCAAGCTCCTCCTCGACCTCGCCAGCCGCAAGGGACGGGTGCAGTCCCGGGACTCACTCCTCGACAGGGTTTGGGGCTACACCCCGGGTATCGAGACCCGGACCGTCGACACCCACGTCAAGCGCCTGCGCGAAAAGCTCCGGGGCGCGTCCCACTACATCGAGACCGTGCGCGGCGTCGGCTATCGCATGCGCGACGACGTCGCGGCCCTATCCCCCACCAAGTAAGGCTCCGGAATCTGACCGCGGCCCCGAGTGGCGTCCGAGCCACAAGCGGCGCACCAGCTTGTCGAGCTCGACGACGACGAACAACGACAACGCGATCCCGAGGAGCAGCACCCAGAGGCTCCCGGACACGGGCTCGACCGCGAGGACGTCCCGCAGCCCCGGTGTATGCATCGCCCCGATGTGCAGGAGCTGGGCGATGATCGTCCCGACCAGGAGAGTTGGATTGCGCAAAGGGCTCAGTCGAAGCAATGAGCGGTGCTCGGACCGAGCGTTTCCGGCTTGAACGTTCTCGAAGAGAACCAGCAACAAGAGCAATACGTTGCGCGCCGAATCGACGGCCCAGCCCTGCCCGATCATCCAATCGAAGGCCATGAAAGCCGCGCCGCCCATGACGACCGCGGAGAGCGCCGTCCGCCAGAGCATCAGCCCGTCGAAGATCGGTTCCCGGGGTGACCTCGGGGGCCGAGCGAGCTCGCCGCCCTCGGCGGGTTCGAAAGCGAGGGCGACGTCCTGGATGCCGTTCGTGACCAGATTCAGCCAGAGGATCTGGGCGGGGCCCAGGGGCAAGGGCAAGCCCGTGACGATCGACAGGGTGAAGAGCACGAGCTCCGCCGCGCCGCTCGAGATGAGCAGGAAGATCACCTTGCGCACATTGCCATAGGCAACGCGGCCCTCCTCGATGCCGGCGACGATCGAGGAGAAGTCGTCGTCCGTGAGGATGAGCTCACCGGTCTCTTTGGCCACGTCGGTGCCCCGCTGACCCATGGCCACCCCGATGTGCGCGGCTCGCATCGCCGGCGCATCGTTGGCTCCATCTCCGGTCACCGCTACGAAGTGCCCCGCGCGAATCAGCGATTGCACGATCTCCAGCTTCTGCTGAGGTTCGACCCTCGCGAATACCCGGGACCGCGCCACCAGTTCATCGAAGCGCGATGAGTCGTCTCCGTCCGCATCCAGCGCCTCCCGGAGGGCGGGGCCGGTGACCACCTGGTCACGTCCCGTCGCGAGGCCGAGGGACGCTGCGATGGCAAGCGCCGTCTCGGGGTGGTCGCCGGTCACCATGGCGACCTCGATCCCGGCGTCGCGGCAGGCTCGAATGGCGGCCGGCGCCTCGACCCGGAGCGGATCGATCATCCCGACGAAGCCGAGGAAAACCAAATCGGTCAGGCGGGTCGAGTCCACCTCTCCGTCGTCCCGGAGGCTGCCCTCACCGGCTGCGATCGCGAGCACTCGATACCCGGCCGCCGCGAGCTCGTCGGCCCTCGCTTCGACGGTGACGCGGTCAAGAGCCACGTCGCCTTCGCGGGTGGCCATGCGGGAGCACATGGGCAGCACTCGTTCCCCCGCTCCTTTGACCGAGAGCAAGAGGGCCCCGGCGGACGCGTTCAGCGTCGCTGCGAACTGCCTTTCTGCTTCGAAGGGGATGGACCCTCGTCGCGGTGCCTCGACCTCCGCCGCCGCCCGAGAGACCCCGAGCTTTTCTGCCAGGACCAGCATCGCCACGTCGACCGAGTCCCCGTGGCTGGTCCAGCTCCCGTCCTTCTGTGCGAGAACCGCGTCGTTCGCGAGGGCGACGGCCGTCCGCATGCGGTGCAGCTGGTCCGCATACTGCTCGTGTTCGCGTGCCTGCCCCGGCACCACCACGTCTCCGGTCGGCGTGATGCCTTCGCCGGTGACCTCCAGGAGCGGCGCCCCGGGCAAGAGCACGCGCTTGACCGTCAGCTCGTTCATGGTGAGCGTTCCGGTCTTGTCCGAGGCGATGAAGGTGCACGACCCGAGGGCTTCGACGGCGGCGAGGCGCCTCGCGATGACGTTCCTCCGGCTCATCCGCCGGACGGCGATGGCGAGGGCCACGGTCATCGCGACGGGGAGGCCCTCGGGGATGACCGATACGGCGAGGGTTACCGAGGCGAGAAAGACCTCATGGGCGCTCGCTCCCCGAACCAGCATCAGAGTGCCGAGGCCGAGGACCGCGACCGCTAGGGCGAGGGCGATCTTCCGCGTGAAGCCCTCCATGCGCACGAGCAGCGGCGGCTTGGCGGTATCGGTCGTCGACAGGGATGAGGCGATGCGCCCGAGTTGGGTAGACGACGCGGTGGCGACGACGACCCCGTAAGCGCGGCCCCGGGTCACCATCGTGCCGGCGAAGGCCATCGTTTCCTGGTCTCCGAGGGGCGCGTCCCGGGCGACCGCGGCATCGGCGCGCTTCAGCACCGGGAGCGACTCGCCGGTGAGCAGCGACTCGTCGATCTCGAGGCCGCCCGAGACCAGGCGAAGATCGGCGGGCACCTTGGCCCCCGACTCGATCACGGAGATGTCGCCGGGGACGAGGTCACGGGCGTCGACCTCGAGCTCTTCGCCGTCCCGGAGTACGTGGGCACGAATCGTGACCAGCGATCGAAGAGCCTCGGCGCTGCGCTCCGCGCGGAACTCCTGAAAGGCCCCGATCGTCGCGTTCAAAGCTAGGACGACGAGGATGAACCCCGCGTCTTTCAGATCGCCGATGGCGGCGGAGACCAACGCCGCGGCCAAGAGGATGTAGATGAGGGGATTGGTGAATTGACGCAGGATCACCTGCATCGGGCTCGCCGGCTTCCCCGTTGGAAGCGTATTGGGCCCGTGCAGCCGCAGCCGCGTCGCCGCTTCGTCGGAGTTCAGCCCACCGCGCTCGGCTCCGAGGTCGTCGAGCGCCTGGGCGACCGTTCGCGCGTAGGGGGCCCTCTTCTGGGGATCTTGGCGCGTGGATTGGGTGTCGCGTTCAGTCATCGGTCTGATGTCGGCACCCGGCCCTGGCCAGGTGTACCTTCATGTAGGCCCCGTCGTTGACGTGAGCCAGTCGCTGTTCACATTCTCTCGGTACATCGCTTTGGAGGTCCGTCGTGAAGAAGATCTGTCTCGCCACCCTCACCATGCTCGCACTGGGTCCCTTGCCCCTCGCCGCCTGTGGCGGTGATGACACCGTCGCCGATTCGGGTACTGCGGATACCGGAACCGGTGACGCTGGGGCCGCCTGCGTCATCGACGGTACCTCCAACCTCGAGGGTGTGACGATCACGTTCCCAGACCAACCCTGCGTCTTCACCCTGGCCGAGGCGGCGGCGGGCATCTCCATCGCCTACCAGGTCGAGGTCGCCTCGGAGCGCCCGGGCATCATCCCCCTGCCCCAGGATGCGGGGGGCTGCGACGGTCCGGAGGCCAGCGGCCTCATCCTCCTCGAGCGGATCGGCGGTGACGGCCAGAGCTACTGCTTCTGCGACTCGGGACTTTGTGCGGACCCCAGCCGGACACCGGTCACCATCGCCGCTGGTAACTACCCGGGCACCATGGGCTGGACCGGTCTCAACTGGGGCGGCCCCAGCGACACGGGCAACCCCATGGGTGAGCCATTCCCGGTGGGCACCTACGTGGTCACCATCAGCACCGCGGGAGAGCAGCCGGCGGGCGACGGAACCGAGCCCTTCCGCGTCGAAGGCACCTTCGAGATCACCCTCGTCGAATAGACGCCGTCACCCCGATGATCGCCCTCTTGATAGCGCCAATCCCATCGAGGGCCGGTAGGGTTCACCCGTGACTGCGCTGGACGTCGAGCAGCGGAGGGACGAGCAGCGACGCCGGTGGGCCGTCGCCGCCCTCGCGTTCGCCGTCGTCGCGCCCCTCGCGTACATCGCTCAGCGTCTGATCGACCACGCCCTCACTGGCGACACCGATGCTCTCTCGATGATTCGCCAGGCCCGAGCGGCGTATCCGTGGCGGGCGGCGACCGCCGCGTTCTGGGGAGGGCTCGCGGCGATCGTGGCCGCGTCCCCGGCGACCGCTTCGTCGCTTCCGAGGAGTCACGTTGGCCGCTACGCCATGGCCGCGGCCGGGGCCCTCGGCGCCACCGTTCTCGTGCTGGCGTGGCTCTTCCCGTGACCGTTCTCCGCCTCCTCGAGAGCATTCATGGTCACCTCGGCGTCCTCGCGGTCGCGGCGCTGCTCCATCCGGCTATCCTCCTCCGCCGCGGGCGCCCTCTCTCCCGGGGGCTGCGTTGGTCCATCGGCCTGACGACGGCCCTGGTCGCCCTCGCCTTCGCCACCGGGCTTACCATCTACGACGGCTACCGGGAGCATGTGCGGCCTCAGCTCCTCCTCGAGCACTACGATACGGCTCTCCTCTTCGAGACCAAGGAACACATCGCCTGGGCCGTACTCACCTTGGCCCTCGGCGCCGGGGTCGCGGCGCTGGTGAGCCCCCGGGACGCCAAGGCGATCCGTCAGGCAGCGGCGGCGTTTTATGCCGTGGCGGCATTGTTGTGCCTGGTCACGGCCAGCCTCGGTACTTGGATCACCGCGGTCGGCGGTTTTCCGCAGTAGCCCTCCCCGCGGGGCTTGCTCCCTTTCGCGGTGCTTCTATCATCCGGCTATCGGTGGCGGGGGCCACCACCATGACTGGCTTCGCGCGCTACCCGATCACCTTCGGCATTCTGGCTTTACTGGCCTCGCTTTCCATGGCGTCGCCGGTCGTGGCTCAAGAAGAGGGTGAAGAGAGCGAAGAGAGCGAAGATGCGGCGCCGGTCGTCACTCCCCCGCGCCTCGTCGAGTTCATCGAGGCCGACTACCCCGCCGAGGCTGCCGCCGAAGAGCTCACCGCCACCGTCGAGCTCGCCATCACCATCGCGACCGACGGCACGGTCACCAACGTCGTGGTCGTCACCTCGGCGGGCCACGGCTTCGACGAGGCTGCGGTCGCTGCCGCCGAGCGCTTCCGGTTCGAGCCCGCCCGCCGCGACGGCGAGGCGATGGCGTCACGCATTCGCTATCGCTACGTCTTCGAGCTTCGCGACATCACGCCGGACGATCCCCTGCCCGACGACATCCCGCCCGATGAAGTCGACCCCCGAGACCTGCCGATGGGGCGCCTCTCCGGGGTGATCCTGACGGCCGAAGACGCCGAGCCCGTGGGCTCGGCCGAGGTGATCATCGAGTCCGCTGACGGTCGGGTCCGCCGCCGCGTCGTCGCGGGCCCCGACGGTACGTTCCGCTTCGACGACCTGCCCGCCGGGACCTATTCGGTGCGCATCCTCGCCGATGAGTTCGGTGAACAGCTCGACGAGGAAGAGGTCGGCGCCGGTGAAGCGACCGAGGTGACCTACCACGTCACGGGCATCGCCGGGACCGGCACCGAATTCAGCGCGACGGCCGAAATCGAGGCCCCGGCTCGGGAGGTCGTACGGCGGACCATCACCCGGGACGAGTTGGTGTCTGTCGCCGGCACCCGCGGCGACGCCCTGCGCACCGTCGAGCTCCTCCCCGGGGTGGGGCGTCCGCCCTTTGCCAGCGGCCAGCTAATCGTCCGTGGTTCGGCTCCCGGGGACAGCCAAGTCTTCCTCGACAGCGCGCCGGTGCCCCTGCTCTATCACTTCGGCGGCCTGACCAGCTTCTACAACTCCCGCCTCCTCGACCAGATCGACTTCTACCCGGGGAACTTCTCGGCCCGCTACGGCCGAGCGATGGGCGGCATCCTCGAGGTCTCGACCCGCGATCCCGCGACCGACCGCTTTCACGGTGTTGCCGACGTCAACCTCCTCGACGCCTCGATCCTCGTCGAGGCTCCCCTCGGGGACAACGTCTCCTTCGCGGTCGCCGCTCGGCGCAGCTACATGGACGTGTGGTTCGAGAGCGTGATTCCCAAGGACGCCTTCGATGTCGTCTCGGCGCCGGTCTACTACGACTACCAGGCCACCGTGGCGTGGCGTCCCTCGGACGAGGACCGCATTCGCTTCAACGTCTACGGCTCGAGCGACCAGCTCAGCCTCATCTTCAGCCAGCCCCCGTCGGACCCGAACATCCGCGGCGACTTCAACCTCGAGACCCAGTTTCACCGCGGGTTCATCGGGTGGGAGCGCAAGCTCTCACCGAACGTCGACCAGGAGATTCAGTTCGCCGCCGGGCCGACCAATCTCGCCGCGAACCTCGGCAGCGACCTCGGCTTCGACGCGCAGTTCATCCAGATGAACGGCCGCGCCGAGTGGCGGGGGCGCCTGAGCGATACCGTGCGCATCATCGGCGGCCTCGACATGGACATCGTGCCCTTCGAGATCGCCTATCGAGGCCCCACGGTCGGCCAGTCCGAGGGCGGGTCTCCGGGCGACCGGTGCGGGGCCTTGTCGTGCGAAGAGAACATCGCCATCACCAGCGATGGCTCGGTCTTCCGCCCGGCGGCCTACGTCGAAACGGATCTTCGACCCATCGACCCGGTGCAGGTCATCATGGGCCTGCGCCTCGACTACTACGACGAGATCAACCGGTGGACCTTCGACCCCCGGGTTGTGACCGTGGTGACGGTGAACGAGACGCAGCGGGTCAAGGCCGGCATCGGCGTCTTCAGTCAGCCGCCGGCGTTTCAGGAGTCCCTTCCCGAGACCGGGAACCCAAACCTCTTGCCCCAGCACGCCCTGCATACCGACGTCGGCTGGGAGTGGGACCTCAGCCGGGGCATCCGTGTTGGTGCAGAGGGTTTCTTCAAGTACCTCTGGGACCGCCCCGTCGCGACCTTTGGCGGCGCCGGGGCGCGCTTCACCAACGACGGCATCGGGCGCATCTACGGCCTCGAGCTCTCGGGCCGCGTGCAGCCGATCGGCCGGCGCTGGTTCGGCTTCCTCTCCTACACGCTCAGCCGGAGCGAGCGCCTGGACGGGCCCGACCAGGAGTGGCGCCTCTTCGACTTCGACCAGACCCACATCTTATCCGTCGCGGGGGTCTACCGTTTCGGTCGCGGATGGGAGGCCGGCGCGACCTTCCGGCTCATCTCGGGCAACCCGATGACGCCGATCAACGAGGGTGTCTACGACGCGATCACCGGCATAGCCAATCCCGTCCCCGGCGCGACCAACAGTGAGCGGTCCGCCTTCTTCCACCGCCTCGACCTGCGCATCGAGAAGAAGTGGGACATCAGCGAGTGGTTCAAGTTCGCCATCTACCTGGACATCCAGAACGTCTACAACTCGACGAACTCCGAAGGCACCATCTACGACTACCGCTATCGCACCAACACCAACATCCCCGGCTTGCCGTTCCTCCCGTCGCTCGGGATTCGGGCGGAGATCTGATGCGCGCCTCTCTCATCACGTCCCTCGCCCTCTTGGTCTTTCCGGCCTTCGGCCTGGGGTGCATCGACGATCTCGAGTTGCCCCAGGTCGTCATCGATACCCGGCCCCTCGGCGCGCGCATGGAGATCGCCGGCGATCCGGGCCGTGCCTGGCCCGTGTCCGGGGACACCGGCACCCTCACCTGGCTCGTCGTAGACCCCACCGAAAGCACCCCCCGGGGATGGGGCTTCGTCGTTTGCCCGGCGATGTCGCTGCCGACGGGTCTCAAGATCTGCAGCGCCCAGCCGACCCAGGTCATCTTGCAGGAGACCCCGACCCTCGACCCGGCGGTGATCACGATTCCCTTTACCGAAGCTGATTACGCCGGCGTTGACGACGTCCTGATCCAGGGCGTGTTTTGCCCCGACGGCTCACCGGTCGTCGACCTCGTCACCCCCGATGTCACCTGTACCGGCGTGACCGAACCGCGGCAGTTGGTCACCTACACCGTGCGTATCGCTCGCGGTGATCTCGTTCCCAATCACAACCCCACCATCGCGGCCGACGCCCTCACCTTCGAAGGAGCGCCGTGGGAAGAGGCGACGACCGTGCCCCCCGAAACGGGCTGCGCGGCGATGGCCGGTACGCCGTCCTTGCCGCTCTTCAGCCGCGGCACCGCGGAGGACCCGGCCGAGGCGATCATCACCGTCACCGGAGATCAGGACGACCGAGAAGAATACCCCGTGGGTGACGCGACCAGGCAGGAAGACTTGGTCTTCGCCCACTACGCGACGGTCGGCGAGCCCGCCCGGCAGTTCTCGGTGATCGACGAGGTCGAAACCGTCGCCGAATTGAAGTGGGCGATGCCCGTCGAGGCATCGGAGATCGCCGCGGACGGCACGCTGGCGCGGTGGTGGATCACCGTCATCGACCAGCGCGGCGGCACCGACTGGACGCGGCGCTTCGCGTGTGTGGTTCCGTAGGTTTCCGTTCCCGTTCCCGTTCCCGTTCCCGTTCCCGTTCCCGTTCCCGTTCCCGTTCCCGTTCCCGTTCCCGTTCCCGTTCCCGTTC
>Ga0164313_10000240_pt1 | contig 40968 bp, 51 predicted proteins | sample GuaBasSedimGuay4_FD_113735 | JGI IMG/M metagenome (GOLD analysis project Ga0164313, IMG submission 113735) | Subseafloor sediment microbial communities from Guaymas Basin, Gulf of California, Mexico - Guay4, Core 4569-4, 0-3 cm | ecosystem: Environmental > Aquatic > Marine > Hydrothermal vents...
ATTCGGGTACTGGATTTCGGGCGATATATCGCCGGGCCTTATTGCGCACAATTACTGTCGCAGTTCGGAGCTGAGGTAATTCGCATCGAAAAGTTGGCGGGTAGTGAGGATCGCTACACCACGCCGGTAACTGAAGACGGTCAGGGTGCGTTATTTTTGCAGATGAACTGTAATAAACGCGGTATGACACTCAACCCCACTAAACCGGAAGGCCGCGAAGTAGTAAAAAAACTGGTGGCGACTGCCGATGTGGTACTAGCAAACCTGCCGCCCCCAACCCTGGTGCAGATGGGCATTGACTACGAGTCTTTAAAAGCTGTTAAAGAAGATATTATCTTCACCACGGTGTCTACTTTTGGTTCGGTGGGCCCTTATAGCGACCGCCTCGGTTTTGATGGTATTGGTCAGGTAATGTCGGGCTCAGTACACATGGGCGGCTTTCCGGGGCAACCGATCAAATCTTATGCCCCTTATGTAGATTTTGGCACCGCCACTTCTGCCGCGCTGGGTACTTTCGCTGCGATTATGGCTCGCCAGCAAACTGGCAAGGGGCAGATGGTTGAAGGTGCTCTGTTGCGCACCGCGCTGTGTTACTCAAATTCGCTGATGATTGAGCAGGTGTTACTCGATATAAATCGTACCGGAACCGGTAACCGGGCGCAGAACGCTGGGCCGGGTAATATTTTTAACACTAAAGATGGAGCGATTATTATTCAGGTGATCGGTCAACCGCTGTTCAAGCGCTGGGCGGAACTGGTGGGCGCAGAGGACTGGATCGATGATCCCCGCTTTGCCACCGACGCGTTGCGTGGCGAAAATGGTGAAGTCATCAGCGAACGTGCGGCTGCCTGGTGCGCCGAACGCAGCACTGAAGAAGCACTGGCCGAGCTCGAAGCGGCGCGGGTGCCTGGCGGCCCGGTATTAACGTCGCAACAGGCTTACGATGATCCCCATGTACAGGCAATGGGAGTTTTGAATCCTGTTGAATACCCCGGGTTATCCAAAGCTGCTCCGGTAGCAGGGACGCCTGTGGTGCTTTCAGAAACACCCGGCACGATAAGACACCGCCCTCCCACACTGGGAGAACACACCGATGAGGTCCTTACTGAATTAGGTTATTCGGAGCAGGAGATCGCGGAATTAAGAGATAAACGTGTTATTTAGCGACATGTTATTGATATGAACGCACTCTACTAAAGTATGATAGCGGAACAATTATCGACCGCTAACATCGCCAAACAAATCCGTACTATCTTCATCGCCCTTTAGTCGCCGCTGGGCCTCTCTAATCGAGGGGTCATATTGGGTGTAACCGCTATACATACCAGCCCACTTACTGGTTTTACGGCACTGGTAGCTGTGGGTCTTGCTGAGCCGGGCACGTTCGACGCAGTCTTTTTTCAAATATATATTTGTTTCTATCAGTGTGAAGGTTTCACCCGTTGGTTCTTTGACGATATAAAGATCATAGGTAGGGAAAAACACATACACAACTACCAGTATCAATGCGATCAAAATAAACTTCATGCCCTGCCCCTCCTTGCTTACTGGGCATCATGTAACGTCGCCCTTACCTCACGTGCTAGCCTCACATAACGGAACACCCGGGCTAACCGAGGGTAGTTATATTTATAGTTTCAATTTTACGGGCGCACTCCTGCAACAAGGCTCCTTTTCTTTTTCCTGAGCCATTTTATATCGCCCCCAATTCTGGGCTTGCGCTAGTCCGGCTTATGCGAACCGGGCACAATGGAGGAAAACGGCAGCGCCGTCACATTACCGCCTTTTACCTCGGTGATTTTACAGGAGCCTTCTTTTTCTACTTCATCAATGCGCACCACCGCGTGAACGGGAATAAAGCTGCGTTTGATCGTGGCAAATTCATTTTTTAGTTTCTCTTCAGCAGGATCCACAATGACCTGGGTTCGCTCGCCAAAGACAAATTCTTCTACTTCAAGAAAACCCAACAAATCACTTTGATAAACATTTCGGGCATAAAGCTCATACACTTGTCCCTGATTGTAAAATATTACTTTGTAAATCGGATCATTCGCCATGGTTCATTTGGTTCATTGTTTGAAGGAGAACCGCACATATTAACACAACGCTGCGAATACCACTGTGAACGGGAGCAGATCAGTTTGGTCCGCCAGGCTCAAACCACTATAATGAGCGGCCAGCTAAACCCCTGATATCGATTTTACTATGAGCAAAAGCTCGATCAAAAAAATACACATTGTCACCCATGGCTGCCAGATGAATGAGTACGATTCGGCACGCATGAAAGATTTGCTTGGCGAAGATCAGCAGGTAGTCACTACCGATGATCCAGCCGAAGCGGATGTGCTTTTACTCAACACCTGTTCGATCCGAGAAAAAGCCCAGGAAAAAGTATTCCATCAACTGGGCCGTTGGCGACGCTTCAAGGAAATCAACCCAAATCTGATCATTGGCGTGGGCGGTTGCGTAGCGAGCCAGGAAGGAGCGGCCATTGCCAGGCGCGCACCTTATGTCGATCTAGTGTTTGGCCCACAGACACTACACCGTTTACCTGAAATGATCGCGGAGCGGCGCCGAGGTAGTGTGGTAGTAGTCGATGTGAGCTTTCCGGAGATAGAGAAGTTTGATCGCTTACCCCAGCCCGATGCTGACGGGGTAACGGCTTTCGTGTCCATCATGGAAGGCTGCTCCAAGTACTGTAGTTTTTGTGTCGTACCCTATACTCGTGGCGAGGAGGTTAGTCGGCCGGCCACTGATGTACTGGCCGAAGTGGCACATCTGGCTGAACAGGGTGTTCGAGAAATCAACCTACTGGGCCAAAATGTCAATGCATTTCGCGGCGCCATGCCGGGAGGGAGTAATCCGGGAGGTTCTCTCTGTGACCTGGCCGAATTAATTGGTTATGTGGCACAAATAGACGGTATAGACCGCATTCGCTTCACCACTTCACATCCCATCGAGTTCAGTGATTCTCTGATTGCTGTTTATGGGGAGGTGCCAGAGCTAGTCAGCCATCTGCACCTTCCGGTGCAAAGCGGCGCCGATCGGGTATTAGCTGCCATGAAGCGCGGCCACACTATCCTCGAATACAAATCCATCATTCGCAGGCTCAGAAAGATCCGGCCCGACATCTGCCTGTCATCTGATTTTATCGTCGGCTTCCCTGGCGAAACAGAAGCTGACTTTGCGGCGACGATGAAGTTAATTGAAGAAATCGGTTTCGACCACTCTTTCAGTTTTATATACAGCGCACGGCCAGGCACGCCGGCAGCAGAGTTACACGATGCCACACCGCCCGAAATATACAAACAACGCCTGCAGATCCTGCAGACGCGGATAAATCAACAGGCAATGGCCATCAGCCAAAATATGGTGGGCAATACCGAGCGATTATTGGTCACGGGTATCTCAAAAAAAGATGCAAGCCAGCTGCAGGGCCGTACCGAGAACAATCGCGTGGTCAACTTTTCCAGCCTCGACCACAGCCTGATTGGTCAATTCATCGATGTACAAATCGATGAAGCATTGCCTAACTCATTGCGTGGGTCACTGCGAACAGAAAATAGCCAAATCGCTTGAGCACCGTTGCTCAAACTCACTTGCTCGAACTCACTTGTTGATATATAAACTGCCTTTGCTATAGTTTTATTTTTTAGCCAAAGCCGCTATCCTTAGCACTGGCTGGTTAACCTGAGGTCCCAACAGAAACATTTGAACACTAATCCCGCAGCGTACACCGTTACTCTGGAACCTAACGATACTCATCGACTCGCCCAGCTCTGCGGCCAGTTTGACGAACACCTTCAGCAGATCGAGCAACGCCTCAATATTCAGATCAAAAATCGAGGCAATGTATTTGCGCTTTATGGTGATCCTGAGTGTACTCGCGCCACCGCCAACATTCTTCAACATCTGTACGATGAAACCCGCTCTTCCAGTGAATTGAGCCCAGGCCAGGTGCACCTGTGCCTTCAGCAAGCCGACATGGAACTCTATATGGAAACACCCGCTTCCAACGACAATGTAGTGAGATCTTTTGCCGTTATCCGCACCAAAAAAGGTAATGTGACTGCACGTGGAGAAAATCAGCAACATTATGTCCACGCCATACAAAGGCATGATATCAACTTTGGTGTGGGACCTGCCGGTACAGGAAAAACTTATCTGGCCGTCGCCTGCGCTGTAGAGTCATTCCTGCGCCATGAGGTAGAGCGAATACTGCTGGTCAGACCCGCCGTTGAAGCGGGTGAGAAACTCGGCTTTCTACCCGGCGATTTGTCACAAAAGGTCGACCCTTATTTACGACCTCTGTTTGACGCGCTCTACGAAATGATGGGTGTAGAAACCGTCGGCAAACTGATTGAGCGCAATGTCATTGAAGTGGCCCCGTTAGCCTATATGCGCGGCCGCACCCTGAACAATGCCTTTATTATTCTCGACGAAAGCCAGAATACTACCCGCGAGCAGATGAAAATGTTTCTCACACGTATCGGTTTTGGCTCGACGGCGGTAATTACTGGCGACGTCACCCAGATCGATCTTCCCCGTGGCACCCAATCTGGCCTGGTACATGGCTGTAAGGTGCTCGACGGTGTGGCTGGCATTTCGTTTACTCATTTTGAATCCAGGGATGTGGTTCGTCACCCACTGGTGCAAAAAGTAGTCGATGCCTACGCTAGTTACGAAAAGAATAATGACAGTACTGATCAACCATGACCGCCACTGTCGTCATTGATAATTGCAGCGAGGAAGAAGCGCCAGACCCCGACTCGATAAGGTCCTGGGTCGATAGCGCTCTGGCAGGCCGCGCAGAAGAAGCAGAACTTGGTATTCGTATTGTTAGCGAAGCTGAGAGTGCTGAGCTGAACACACGCTATCGCAGCAAACGTGGAGCGACCAACGTATTATCGTTTACTGCAGACTTACCCGACATCGTGCCCTTGCCACTGTTGGGAGATATTGTTATCTGCGCACCGGTAGTGCTCAGGGAGGCTCGCGAGCAAGGCAAACAAGTGCAGGCACATTGGGCCCACATGGTCGTTCATGGCACACTGCATTTGCTCGGATATGACCACGACAGCGAACACAAAGCACTAATAATGGAAGCTATCGAGACCGATATATTAACCTCGCTGGAATTTCCACCCCCTTATGCAACAGAAGCAATTACAGATATAAAAACCCGCCTCGAGAACCAAAATCCGTGAATAGCGACAGCAACAGTGACCCAAGCCCGTCCTGGTTTACACGCCTGGCTCAGGTATTTTCTTCCAAACCAACCAACAGAGAAGATATCGCTGAGCTACTACGCGATGCTCATAACAACAAAATTCTCGATCGCGAAGCGCTGGAGATCATGGAAGGCGCACTCTCCGTCGCCGATCAGCAGGTCAGAGAAATCATGATCCCGCGCTCACGGATGACTGTTATCCCTCAAACTGCTGACACAGAACAAATACTGTCACTGGTCACTGAATCCAAACACTCACGATTTCCTGTTATCGGTGAGTCAATAGACGACATCAAAGGGATACTATTAGCCAAGGATTTACTGCCCCTGGCGCTAGCGGGCGACGATAACTTCGTCCTTGAGCAGGTCATCCGTCCAGCGACCATTGTTCCGGAAAGCAAACGCCTGAATGTATTGCTCAAGGAATTTCGGGAACAGCGTTACCATATGGCGGTAGTGATGGATGAATATGCCAGTGTTGCCGGCCTGGTTACCATTGAAGATATTCTTGAAGAAATTGTCGGCGAAATCGAAGACGAAACAGACCTGGAAGATCGTCAGCATATCAGCCAACAGCAAGATGGCACCTATGTGCTGGCTGCGCTCACGCCTATCGAAGAGTTCAATGAATATTTTGACACCGGTCTAAGCGAAGATGAATTCGACACGATTGGGGGTATCGTTACCCGCGCCTTTGGGCACCTTCCACAAGTTGGCGAATCAACAGCACTCGATAATTACCAGTTCAAAATAGTAGCAGGGGACGAACGGCAGATACATCTCCTGGAAATGCAGCTGATTACCGCCGATCCCAGCTAGCCCACCCCCACTAACGATCCCCATAAATCAACAGGATGGCAAAAGCGACCACAACAACCATCTCTCGGTGTGCAGCAGCGCTGAGCGGTGCATTGCTACCCCTGTCTTTTGCGCCTTTTTCCTGGTGGCCCATCGCCATTATCTGTTGTGCTGTACTCGCTATCACGCTACGCAATACCAGGTCCCGCCAGGCATTTATGGTTTGCGCCCTGTTTGGCGCTGGCCTCTACGGCACCGGCGCATCATGGGTCTACGTGAGCATACATCAGTATGGCCAGGCATCAGTGCTACTTGCCACCTTACTTACGGCATTGTTTGCTATCTCACTTGGCGCTCTATTTGCGCTGCCAATATTTCTTTACGCGGGTATCCACTTACGCAATCGCTGGGATCACAATCCTATCCGTTCATCGCTGGTTTTTGCCGCTATCTGGGTGCTGGGAGAATGGTTTCGCGGATGGTTTTTGACCGGTTTTCCCTGGCTCTATCTGGGTTACGGTTTTATCGACACCTGGTTGGCGGGCTGGGCACCACTTGGCGGCGTGCTATTTATCAGTGGCATAGTTGCTTTTAGTGGTGCATTACTGGGCCACACCCTGCTGATCTGGCACCGACACCAGCAGCTCCGAGCGATGAGAATGATCACCCTGTTACTGAGCACACTCTGGTTAGGCGGGCATTTTTTACAGGAAAAAACATGGACACAGGCAGCGGCCACAACTCCCCTGACAGTTGCCCTGGTGCAACCCAATAACCCTGTGCTGACGAAGTGGGGACAAAACACCCTACCGACAATACTCGCAGATATCCGCGAGAAAACCCTGACACTTGGCGATCATGACCTCATTGTGTGGCCGGAATCTGCCATTCCGGCTCTACAGGGTAGTGTGCAGAACTGGCTGACGGAACTGGATGACCTTGCCAGCCCCCAACAAACAGCACTGATCGCAGGCATTCCGAACAGATCTGACAAAGGCGAGTATTTCAATTCCGTTATTGGCCTCGGCCTGGCCACTGGCAGCTACCAAAAACGCCACCTGGTGCCATTTGGCGAGTACGTGCCACTGGAATCATTACTGAGAGGTGCAATTGCCTTTTTTGATCTACCCATGTCATCGTTTAGTAGCGGACCTGACCAGCAAACGCTGATAAAAATTGGCCCATACAAAGTAGCCTCCGCCATTTGTTACGAAATCGCTTATTCCGCACCAATTGCTGCGGATGCCCGTCATGCAAACCTGCTTTTAACTATTAGTAACGACACCTGGTTTGGCGATTCTCTGGGGCCTCACCAGCATCTGCAAATTGCCCGCTTCCGGGCACTGGAAACAGGGAAACCGTTGCTGCGCGCAACTAACGACGGCATTACAGCGATTATCGATGAACACGGCGGTGTCATCGTTAAACTACCTCGCTTGGTAGCCGATGTGCTATCTGGACACATCATGCCCAGGCGAGGCGCAACGCCCTATAGCAATTGGGGGGAATTACCAGTTGTCTATGCGTGTCTGCTAATTTTTCTGTGGGCTCTGGGACTCTCCAGGCTGTTGAAAAAGCCGTCCTGACTTTTTCAAAGCACGCAAAGGATAAAATACGATTTCTCCTTTGCTCCCAAAATCAATGACTTACAGCCTTCGATTTTGCCGGTATATCCCTATACCGGTAGCACAGCAAAGCAAGTCCTCCGGCAGCATAATCACAAACTATTCGCGCTGCTTAAAATACAGCCAAAAACTACACTGTGCGAGAAATGCGGACTGGGTATAGCTCCTGCTTTCGCCTATAATTTCGCCCTTGTGCCACCGCCCGGGGACTACTGTGCCCGGCCATTTTTCAAGACGAGTGCCCATGCAGGAACAATACCACCCGAAACACGTTGAGCGGAAGGTTCAGCAATATTGGCAGGAACACCAGTCATTCAAGGTCGAAGAAGATAGTAGCCGCGAAAAATACTATTGTTTGGCCATGTTCCCCTACCCCAGTGGTCAGCTACACATGGGCCATGTCCGCAACTACACCATCGCTGATGTAATTAGCCGCTATCAACGCATGCTCGGCAAGAATGTCCTGCAACCTATGGGTTGGGATGCATTCGGCCTGCCAGCGGAAAATGCTGCCATTCAAAATCACACAGCACCCGCGCCATGGACCTATGAAAACATCCGTTATATGAAGGAACAGCTCAACTCGCTGGGCTTTGCTTATGACTGGAATCGAGAGCTAGCCACCTGCAAGCCAGAGTATTACAAATGGGAACAGTGGTTTTTCACTCGTCTATATGAAAAAAATTTAGTGTACAAAAAAACCAGCGCCGTCAACTGGTGTCCTAATGACCAAACCGTCCTTGCTAATGAACAGGTGATTGAAGGCTGTTGCTGGCGCTGTGATACGCCGGTGGAACGCAAGGAAATTCCCCAGTGGTTTATTCGTATAACCGACTACGCCGAGGAATTACTCAACGGTCTGGATAAGCTCGAGGACTGGCCAATCCAGGTGCGCACTATGCAACGCAACTGGATTGGTAAAAGCCGGGGCGTCACCATGAGCTTTGGACTATCCTCCCCAGTTGCCGGCTGCGACCACTTTGAGGTGTACACCACACGACCGGATACGCTGATGGGCGTAACCTACCTGAGCCTGGCCGCCGAGCACCCCATCAGTCTGGCGCTAGCAGATACAAACGTCCAGCTGGCCGAATTTATCGCCACCTGCAAACGCCAGTCCGTCGCCGAAGCTGACATGGCCACCATGGACAAAGCAGGCGTGGATACAGGCATCCGCGCAATCCACCCAGTTAGCGGGAAGGAAGTGCCTGTCTGGGTCGCCAATTATGTATTGATGGGTTACGGTTCCGGCGCTGTGATGGCGGTGCCCGCCCATGACCAACGGGATTGGGAATTCGCAAAAAACTATCAACTACCCATTGAGCAAGTCATAACTCCCATAGATGACACCCCCTGCAACATCGAACAGGAAGCTTTTGTCGCCAGGGGCCGGTTAATCAATTCCGGACAATTTAACGACCTGGAATTCGACCAGGCCTTTGATGCTATCGCCAGCGAACTCGCCAAACGTGACAAAGGGCGGGTTAGCACCAACTACCGCCTGCGAGATTGGGGGGTATCACGGCAACGCTACTGGGGCTCACCAATCCCGATGTTGTACACACCGGACGGAGAAGAAATACCCGTACCTGCAGACAAACTTCCAGTGTTGCTGCCGGAAGATGTCGAAATGGATGGCGTGCATTCGCCAATAAAGGCCGATACCGAATGGAAAAAGACCTCACTTGAAGGCCAGCAACTGGAACGAGAAACCGATACATTTGATACTTTTATGGAGTCTTCCTGGTATTACGCCCGTTTCACCTGTCCAGACAGCTCAGATGCCATGCTCGATTCTGATCGTGCTAACTACTGGTTACCTGTCGATCAATACGTCGGTGGTATCGAACACGCCATACTGCATCTCCTCTATGCCCGCTTCTACCACAAACTAATGCGTGATGAAGGGCTGCTCAATTCGGACGAACCTTTTACCAAGTTACTCTGCCAGGGCATGGTGCTAAAAGACGGCAGTAAAATGTCCAAGTCAAAGGGCAACACTGTTGACCCACAGGGCCTGATTAATCAGTATGGCGCCGACACTGTGCGCATGTTTACCATGTTTGCCGCCCCCCCTGAACAGTCTCTGGAATGGTCCGATGAAGGAGTCGCGGGTGCTTCCCGTTTCCTGCGTCGCCTGTGGAAAGCCCTGCATAATCATATAACCGGCGACGCAGCCAGGCCTCTAGACCTGGATATAGAAAGCCTTGTTCCCATCGAACGCGAGGTGCGCCGCAAAGTCCATAGCACTATCGCCAAGGTCAGTGATGATTACGGGCGCCGTCAAACTTTTAATACCGCGATTGCGGCAGTGATGGAATTACTCAACGAACTCAACAAGCTGAATGAAAATACTCCTCAGGCCAGAGCTGTCACCCATGAAGCCATGGAAACAGCGGTATTATTACTGGCGCCCATCGCTCCCCACCTGTGTCATGTCGCCTGGGCCGCTCTCGGTCATAGTGAACCGGTGATCGACGCAAGCTGGCCCACCGTTGATGAGTCCGCGCTGGTGCGCAGCAGTATTCCGATGGCGGTACAGGTAAACGGAAAAGTGCGGGGGCAAATCGAAGTCACTGTCGGTGCCCTGCGCGAAGCTATTGAACAGCTCGCGCTTGAGGATACAAATGTGCAGCGCTTTACGGAAGGAAAAGGCATCCGTAAAGTAATCGTCGTGCCCGAAAAACTGGTTAACATAGTTACCGACTGAATGATTACCGACTGAATGATTACCGACTAAATGGTCACCGACCAAACTGGCGACGGATAACAAGATTACAGGATCTCTCCATGAACAAAACGGTAGTTTCTACTTGCATGCTTGCGTTGCTACTCTCTACGGTGAGCGCCTGTGGCTGGCACTTACGCGGCTCCACCGGCAGTGCCGCTAACGCCAACTTCAACTTTGACCGCATACATATCAGTGCTCAAAACCAGCGTAGCGATACCATCCGCCAGCTGAACAGACAGCTACGCGCAAGCGGTGTGAGCCTGTCCGACATCGCCACAGACGCCAGCTACAGGCTGGTTATCATGAAGGAGAGGAGCGATCAACGCACTGCAACAGTAAGCGCCAGCGCGCGTATTTCAGAGCTATCTTTGACCGAGACAGTAGAATTTACTGTGCTGGATACAGACGGCAAACCGGTTATTCCACCCACCCTGCTCAAGGTAGAGCGAATATTTGAATACGATGAACACAATGTTCTCGCCACCGCAGATGAGTCACGAATGCTCAAAAGCGAAATGCGCGGGGATCTGGCAGGGCAGATATACAATCGTTTGCGCCGCCTGAAGAAACCTGCTGCAGCTAGCAATGCGCCTGCCAGCTGAGCAACTGCAAAATAATTTAAACCAGGGGCCCGGACCGGTGTATGTGGTCACGGGCGATGAGCCTTTGCTGGTTCAGGAAGTCTGCGATACCATCCGTAGTACCGCACGAGCTAATGGTTTCGGTGACCGGGAGCTGTTTGAAGTCAATCAACATTTCGATTGGCACCAGGTACTCAACGAAGCCAACAGTCTGTCACTTTTTGCTGACAAAAAGATCCTCGAACTACGCATTCCTTCTGGCAAACCCGGCAGGGAGGGTGGCAAGTTTTTTGACGAGTATTGCCAGAACATAAACACCGATAACTTGCTGCTCATCATACTCCCCAAACTGGATAGAGCGGCGACCAATAGCAAATGGTTTCGAACCCTCGATAGTCACGGAGCGATCGTACAAATTTGGCCGGTCACTGCGACGCAAATGCCCAACTGGATTAACCGCCGTCTACAGGCGGCGGGAATAAAAGCAAACAAACAGGCTATTGAAGTACTGGCCGACCGTGTAGAGGGCAATTTGCTGGCAGCCAGCCAGGAAATCGAAAAACTTAAGCTGCTCATTGAAGACGGTGTTATCGATGTTGAAACCATGTCGACGGTAGTCGCTGACAGCGCACGTTACAGCGTCTTCAATTTGGTTGACCGAGCGCTGTCCGGCGACAGCGAAGCTGCTGCGCGAACGCTTTTCGGCTTGCGCAGCGAAGGTACTGAACCGAGTATCGTGTTGTGGGCACTGACTCGCGAACTGCGTACGTTGGTGAAGGCCAGTGAACAAATCGCTGCGGGGGCGCACACTGATTGGGTATTGAAAAGTCTTGGCGTATGGAGCAAGCACCAACCACTGATACGTAGTGCCTTAAAACGATTGAGGCCAGCGCAACTGGTGATGCTGTTACGCCAGGCCGCAGGTGTCGATCGCGCCATAAAAGGTTTGAATCCAACTTCGCCCTGGCAGGAATTGACTACTATTATATTAAGCATGAGTGGCGACAACCCCATCCACCCACAAAACTTACGCCTGGGCTTGCGCCAGTGAACCCGCTTTTAAAATAACAGGACTATCATGATCAGCTGCGAAAGCCACTTCGTTAAATGTCCCGACTCAGCGCTGGCAAAAGGCTGTTTCAAATTAGTCACCCTCGAGGTGCCAGACCAGCTTGAAGACGAACAGGTGCTGGTCAAAACTGCCAATGCCTAGACGAGTCACCTACTCTTTACCAACTGTAGATCTGGTTATAGATATTAAATGCTTCAACTCGGGGCTCACATATCTCAGCGTCGCTCAAGGAAACAAGTAAAGTGGGCAAAAAAAAGGATCGAGCGAAGACCGGTCGACTGGGCCTCTATGCACCGCGTTTCTGGCCTTCATGGCTGATAGTAGGCGTAACCTGGTTGCTGGCCAAACTACCAATGAACGTGCAACACCGTCTTACTAGTGGCCTCACCACACTGGCATTAAAAACCCGCTCGTCCCGGATTAAAATCGTGCACCGAAATATTGAGCTGTGTTTCCCCGAACTGTCGCCCCAGCAACATGAAGAATTGGTCAAAAAAAATCTGTATTCCACTCTGTTAATGTTATTTGATCTGGTTAATATCGTCTGGAACTCCCGTGAATCCAACCTTAACCAGGGTCGAATGGTGGGCGAGGAGTATCTGCACCAGGCACTGGCGACAGATAAACCATTACTGCTGGTATCCGGCCATGCCAACTGCTTTTTACCGGCTATCACTCTAATCTCAACTATTACGCCCTTTTCAGTAGTCTATCGCCGCATGGACAATCCAGTACTGGAAGCACAGCTGTATCAACGCGGACGCAAGCACTATCCCGTTGAAACTATCCACCGTAAAGAAACTCGCTATATGTTAAAAAAACTGGTCAAAAAAGGCGTGATCCTGGTCATTCCAGATCAGGATTTTGGCGGCAAACGAAACCCCTTTATCCCTTTTTTTGGCATCGACACCGCAACCATAACAGCCATTCCCAAATACGCTACGTTCGCTGACGCGAACGTATTGCTTTATTACACCCACAGGGAACCAGACGGACGATATATTGTTGAAGTGGAACCAATGCTGGAAAACTATCCATCCGGGGACGATATAGCCGATACAGTGCTCTGGAGTGACTGGCTGGAGAGAAAAATTCGCGAACACCCAGAAGACTATTTATGGTTACACCGTCGCTTTAAAAGCAGACCCAAAGGCGAGGCAAAGCTCTACTAAAGACTCATCTGGGCATACCGGCCTGGGGGCGATACTGGATCCGAAATTGTTTCGCCGTGCGGCCACTCTTTGAAGCCCGCACCATAGCAAACTGTTTGGCTGCAAGGTGCAGGGCGTCCCTTCCGCCAGGGGCGTCCTTTAATGAACCATTTGCTAAATCGTTTGGTGAATCGTTTCGCTGATCTCCAGGCTGATCTGCCGGGAAGTCGTCAAATAAATCATCCACAATAGCCAGGTACTGAGCCATGGAATTCGGGTAGAAAGACAGCCATAAACCAAACCGGTCAGCCAACGACAACTTTTCCTCTACCACGTCACCATAATGCAATTCACCGGCAACGATTTCGACGCCTTCATTGTCAGTCTTTTCCTCACTAATTAGATGGCGGCGATTGGAAGTCGCGCAAACCAGCACATTTTCTGGCGGCAACTCTATCGAACCCTCCAACACGCTTTTTAAATGTTTATAGGCTGTTTCACCTTCATCGAAGGATAGATCATCACAAAAAATCAAAAATCGTTGCGGTAATTCCCGTAGATCATCCACTACCTCAGGCAAATCATCGAGATCATCCTTGTCTATTTCAATGACCCGTAGACCCTCCGTGTGGTAGTTGTTCAGTGCAGCTTTAACCAGTGATGACTTACCGGTGCCGCGGCTACCCCACAGCAGGATATTATTGGCCACAGCGCCACGCAAAAACTGCTCAATATTTGCTTTAAACTCGGCTTTCTGTCGGTCAATCCCTAGCAATTCGTCAAAACCAATAGTATCGATTCGCTTCACCGCCCGTAAGCTGCCTCGCTTAGGTCGCCAAATTGCAGCCACATCGCTATTCCAGTCGATACTCATAGTTTTTTCTCCCGCCGCACAGTGAATGCAAAATATCTTCCTGGCCATCTGGTTATGTACAGGGACAACAGCAAATTACCGATCCCCGCACCGCTTATATTGGCCAACACATCGGCGCCTTCCATAAATCGGTAGCCGGTGCTGTACTGAAGCAATTCTATCGATACCCCAAAAGCCAACAGACCAAGGTGTATTGCCCAGCGCAACACCGGCCCGGGAAAAGCCAACCAGGCGACAATATAAAGACAGGCATAAGTGATGCAGTGCGCTATCTTATCAACACCAACAAACAGTTCATCGCCAGATGCCGGGCTCAATGACGCGTAACTGACAACCAATACTGCAACCGCGAGGACCACTCGCCAGAACACCAAAACGACTCCCACAACTTACTCTCGTCTATCTAGCAAGGTCTCCATTATATGGAAGTTTCAGTAAATACTCGCAAATTTGCTGTTTGCAGAAACCAGGTCATTTGAAAATCAAGGCACATTGGTAAAACGGCAATTGCCTATCTCAGTTACCTGCCTCAGTTACCTGCCTCAGTTGCCATAAGAAAAAGGACTTGCTAGGCTTGCTCGTCCTTATATACACTCCGCCGAACAAAAACCGTCGACACATCAACTATTCTATAGTCGGCACATTAATTACTAGTATTTTAAAACAGAAAAAAGAGAGGTTAATATGGATCAGGGTCTGGGGTACTGGCTAACTAAGCGCGAATTGATATCCGGCAATCGACTCGCAGTAGTCAATCGTCATAGACGGTTTACCTATAAAGAAATGAACCGGCGCTGTAACCGCCTGGCCAGCGCCCTGCGAGAGAGCGGTGTGCGGCCCGGTGACCGAGTTTGTTCGCTGTTGATGAACGGCAATGAACAGCTGGAGCTGATCTTTGCTGTCGCTAAACTGGGCGCAATCTTCCTGCCTATCAACTTCCGCCTGACTGTGCCAGAAATTGAATACATTGTTAAAGATTCGGGCGCACGTTCTATTTTCTTTCACGATGAATTCAGGCATCTGGCTGAGGGCGTACAAAAGCTAGTGAATTTTGACACTTCGATATACTGCGGAAACGCACGCGCCTGCGACGATGAAGCTGATTATGAAGCTTTTATAGCTAGCGGGTCGGACGCAGAAATGAACACAGATGTCAGTGCCGACGATGTCGCTTTGCTGATGTATACCTCAGGCACTACGGGTAAACCCAAAGGGGCTATGCTAACTCACGCCGCCCACGCCACAAATGTATTCCACACCACACAACGCCTGCCCATTCATTCCGAGACGGTCGCACTCGGCGTAGCGCCCATGTTCCATATCGGTGGTACCAGTGTGACTGTATTGCCAACCCTGTACCAGGGCGGCACAGTGGTCACACTACCTGAATTTGATGCCGTCAAGGTACTGGAAGTAACCGAGAAGGAGCGCCTTACCGGCCTGTTCTGCGTGCCTTCCATGTGGCAGATGATCGTCGAAGAGCTTGATAAAAAAGACTTTGACCTGAGCTCTGTGGAATTCCTGATGACCGGCGCCGCACCAACGCCCTTAAAAATTCTCGCCTATTTCAAAGAACGCGGCCTGGATATCTATGAAGGCTTCGGCATGACCGAAATGGCACCCCTGGTGACCATCCTCGACAAATGGGACTGTGAACGCAAGAACGGCTCTGTAGGTTATCCCGCCTTCTTCGTGGATATTCGCACTGTTGACGACAACGGCAACGATGTTGCGGCCAATGAAGTTGGCGAAATCATCTGCCGCGGACCCAACATGATGAAGGGTTACTGGAACAAACCCGAGGCTACAGTCGAGGCCTTGCGCGACGGTTGGTATCACTCGGGAGATTTGGGTTATCTTGACGATGAGGGCTTTCTTTACATTGTCGATCGCAAGAAGGACATGCTTATCAGTGGCGGCGAAAACGTTTACCCTGCTGAACTTGAGCAGGTGATGTACCAACACGACGCCATCGCCGAAGTGGCTGTGATCGGTATACCCCATGAAAAATGGCAGGAAGTCCCCGCCGCCTGCGTTGTCGTTAAGGAAGGTGCAACGCTGACCGAAAACGAGCTGGTCGAATTCTGTAACGAACGGCTGGCGCGGTTTAAGGTGCCCAAAGCCGTGTACTTCCTGGATGAATTACCCAAATCAGGTGCCGGCAAGATTCTGAAGACGGAACTACGCAAAAGTCATGGCGGTATTACCGTAGCTGCAAAATAGCTGACGGGCAGGCTTTCGCTTTATTTAGGCGAGCTAGACAAGCATTAAAAAAGGGGTTTAATTGCCCCTTTTTTAATGCTTGTCTTCTAATCCACTAACTAATCCACTAACGCTGGTTTCCCGGATATTCGCCGGCAGCAAAACCTCTGCTTGCCTAAATCACCAACAAACCTGATTTAGGGGGCAATCGTCCTGGCAATAGCGGCAGCCACATATTCAACATTAGTCTGACTAACGCCAGCAATATTAATACGGCTCGAACCCACCATGTAAATACCATAGTCATCACGCAATTGTCTTACCTGATCCTTGCTAATGCCAAGAAATGAAAACATACCGAACTGTTGAGTGATGAAAGAGAAGTCCTTCCCTGCACCAGCCTCAGCAAGTTTTTCTACTAATAACGTTCTCAGGCTATTAATGCGATTGCGCATAGCCCCCAGCTCATCTACCCAGTTTTGTCGCAAAGCTGCATCCTGCAATATTGTCGCAACGATGGCGCCACCGTGAGATGGTGGCATGGAATAATTACCCCTCACCACATTGTTGATATGGGTAATAGCTGCCTGGCCATGAGCCTGCTGTGCACTCACTATTGACAAACTGCCAACACGCTCACGATAAAGACCAAAATTTTTGGAACAGGAACTTGCCACCAGTAGCTCGGGCAGTCTTTCTGCCATTAAGCGAACACCGTAGGCATCTTCAGCAAGGCCTCGACCAAAGCCCTGGTAGGCCATATCTATAAACGGCAGAAACCCATTTTTTTCTGCCAGTTCGGTAACAGCCTGCCATTGTTGCTCATCCAGATCGGCACCACAGGGATTGTGGCAACAACCATGTAATAACACCACATCACCAGCTTTAGTCCTGGTCAGCGCTGACATCATTTCATCAAAGCGCAGCTTGCTTGCATGCTGGTCATAATAGGGGTATTGCACCAGTTTCAACCCGGCATTACCGAGCAGTGGTACGTGGTTTGCCCAGGTGGGGTCACTGACCCAGATGGTGATATCGTCGGCACAATGGTTGAGAAACTCAGCACCTACTCTAAGCGCCCCGCAACCACCGGGTGTTAATACAGTATTGACTCTGTTGTCCCGCAGCGCAGGGTGATCTTCGCCAAATATCAGTTTGCGGATACTTTCGTTGAATTCCGGTACTCCAGCCGGGCCTATATAAGCTTTGGTCTGCTCAACCTGGTGACAGATCGCCTCGGCTTTTTTGACCGCATCCATGATCGGTGTATGTCCCGACTCATTCTTGTAAACACCGACTCCGAGATCCACTTTATCGGGATTATCATCGCCAACAAAGTCAGCCAATAAACCAAGAATGGCATCAGCGGGTAAAGCCTCAAGTGACTGGAACATACTTGCCTCCAATAAAAGTTCCGGTTAATGATTTTTGCACCAACCAAACTGGTTCAGCAGGGCTTATTGTAGCGTTAAACTGTTGCCGAAGAGCAGATTTTAAGCCGCGGAAAAATCGTTCCCTACGCCAGCTGGCCAATACCTGGCTTATTTTGGCCAGCCATGAATTGATTGTAGATGCCATCGGTGACGGTTCAAAATGAATGGCTCCAGGACAAACCTGGCAGTGCTCCTAAATGACGTTGAGATAATTTAGCCGATCTACCGTACCGACATCGGACCACTCCCCGCGGTAAAGCTCGCCACTGACTTTGCTGTCAACAATTGCCGGCACCAACACGTCGATAAGTGGGAATTTCGCGCAGTCGCGGCTAAATAAAGTAAACATTTGTGGGTCAATCAGAGCAATACCGCTGTAAGTCAGAGCTTTTCCGGGCACCTCTCTCAAGCCCACTGCGCCACCTTTATGGAGCTGAAAATCACCGTCCGGGTGATAGTTCGGGTTGGGCACGAGTACCAGATGTGCAACATTGCCCTCGAGGTTATGTCGCGCTAATGCAGCAAAAGGATAATCTGTCCACACATCACCATTTACCAGCACAAAAGTCTCCTCGCCCAAGAAGGGCAACGCGCGGCTGATCCCGCCTCCCGTCTCCAGTGGCAACTCTTCCCGCGACCAGGTAATGCTTACACCAAACCGGGCACCGTTGCCGAGCACACTTTCCAGCTGCTCTCCCAGCCAGGCATGGTTAATAACAATCTCAGTAATTCCAGCGCTTGCCAATCGCTCCAGATGATACTGAATAAGCGGCTTGCCCCGTACAGGCAGTAGTGCCTTGGGTGTGTGGTCAGTCAGCGGTCGTAACCGCCGTCCGTAACCGGCAGCCAAAATCATTGCTTTCATGCCTCACCTGCCGTATGCCAGTCTTGATACCAATCCTGTTGCGCGGATATTTCCAGCAGTACCGAGGTAAACCATTGGTAGAAATCTTGTGTGTCAGCATACCGCTGCGCTACTTCGAGGGTATAGCGTATAACCAATGGTAAATCGGCCAGATAACCCGATTTACCATCACGCAAGCAGAGCCTTGCAAAAATACCCAGCACCTTGATATGCCGCTGCAGGCCCATCAAATCAAACCAGCGCTCATACTGTTGCTCGGTTACGTCTTCAGCTGCCAGACCGGCCTCCTTCGCTTTGTGCAAAAACCGGCACATACGCTGATTCACCAGAGATTGTGGCCAGTGTACATAACAGTCGCGTAGCAACGACACCAAATCATAGGTACTTGGACCAATAACAGCATCCTGAAAATCAATCACACCGACATCGTGGTTGGGCAACAGCATTAAATTGCGACTGTGAAAATCCCGATGCACCACCACCTGGGGTTGCTCAAGTGCATTGTTGACCAGCACATCGAACAAACGCTCCAACATTTGCTGCTCAGCGATAGTCAAAGGGTGACCGAGTAGCTCAACTACAAACCATTGGCAGAAAAGCGCCATTTCATCGCGTAAACGATCAACACAATATTCTGGAAACACATGCGTATCTGCAGGCACCTGCTGTATTTTCAACAATACCGCCTCAGCACGCTCATATAGGCCCTCTGCTGTCTGTGCGGTAAGCGAATCCTGATAAAGCTCTGCACCCAAATCTTCCTGCAATAAATATCCATGCTTATAATCCACCGCATAGACCCGGGGCGTATGCACGCCTGCGCGGGAAAGCGCGAGACCGATCCTCACAAAGCCTATATTATTTTCCTGCTGCGGTGGTGCATAAGTCGCCACCATCGGTGGTCGGCTATTAATTCGAAAATACTTTCGAAAGCCAGCATCACCAGATACAACTGCCAGGTCAATATCATCACCGAGCAGCTGCCCGGGCAGATACTCTTTTATCCAGTTCTTCAGCCCATCGTTATTCAACATACAAACCTGTTCGCCAATCGAATAAATGAACATTTTAGCCGAATCACGTCGTCAACTCTTCTACCACGCCCAAGTTCAGGTAGAATGTCGCGCTGGGGATATAAGGCTGGCGTCGCCTGATACCGGCCTTACACTGGACATAAAATATGCCTTTGAGCGAACAAAGCAACCTGTCTTACATTCAGCTAGTTATGTATAGCGTGGTAGTTTTCCTTCTTGCTGGTCAATACCCAGCAAGCGTGCTCGCTGAGGCCGAAACCGAAGCCGCACTAGCAGCAAATACACACAACGAATGGGTGTGTAAAGCGGATGCGGGTAACAATTGGCAATGTACTGAAATTACCGTACCAGGCCCAGCTTTTAATAAACCCCCCCACCGCGCCCCTACCCTTACCGCTTCTGCGGCGCCGTCAGATGAAACGCGCATTCAGGTAGCTCGCAATCTTGACTGGGTCGATGAACGTGCATTGCCAGAAGCACAAAAGGACGCCATTTCGCCAGGATGCTGTGGTGCCTACATTGAACCGCCTCGTGACTACCCCGATGGTGAGCTCGACCCGGAGCAGGCAGCGCTAAGTGCCAGCGCAACCAACACAGAGGCCAGGGATAACGTCGCAACCATGACCGGCGATGTGCAAATTTCTCAGGGTTACAGGCAGGTAAGTAGCGATACTGCTTCCGTTGACCAGAATAACCGCACCGCCGAAATGAAAGGCAACGTTCAGTTCCGTGAACCGGGCCTGCTAATGCTTGGTGACCGAGCACAGGTCAATCTCGACACGCAGGAAATAGAAATAGAAAACGCTACCTATGTTATGCACGAACCGGCGATACGTGGTAGTGCCGGGCTGTTGAAACGCGATGTAGACGACCATATCTATATCGACAATGCCGCCTACACCACATGTGAGCCCGGCAATAACACCTGGCGTCTGGTCAGTCCACACATCGACATCAACCCGGATACCGGCCTGGCTACTGCTCGGCATGTACGCATTGAAATCAAAGATATTCCTGTATTCTACACTCCCTGGTTGCGCTACCCGATAGACGGTCGTCGCGTAACCGGCCTGTTGTTCCCAGAAGTTGGCTACAGTAAGCAAAATGGCTTTGACTACGCACAGCCGATTTATTTGAATCTCGCACCAAACTATGATGCCACCATAACACCGCGCTACCTGGACAAACGCGGTGAGATGCTGGAGGCTGAGTTCCGCCACCTGTCGCGAGTAACAGATCTGGTAATGGGAGGCGCCTATCTGCCGGATGACGACGGCGGCAAAGACCAGGATGAGGATGATTCAGGGGCAATCGTGGGCGAAGACCGCTGGTTGGCCAACATTGACCAGCATGGCGGAATGGGTCAAGCATGGCGCACAAGAATTGACTATACCAAGGTCAGTGACGACGACTATTTTCGTGATCTTGGTAACGGCACCCTGCAGGCCACTAGTCAAACCCACCTAAGACAGCTCGCCGCCGCTGGTTATTACTTTAAAAACTGGCAGGTTGGAGTTCAGGCTGTTGAATATCAAACTTTGATAAGGAATGAGGATAATCAATACAAACAGTTACCCAGAGTAGATGCCGACGGCAACTACCTGTTTTCACCGTGGGACCTTGATCTTGAACTCGACCTGGACCACCAATACACAGAGTTTGATCATGATGACTCAAACATAACGGGTACTCGCCTGCGCGCAGATTACGGGCTGACCCTCAACAAGCAATGGATGTGGGGTTATGTACGGCCCACGGCCAAGATTAAAAACCTGTACTACGACCTGGACAATCCGGTCCTTGTCGATGGTGATGAGGATCCTTCAATAACTGTTCCTGTGGGCATTGTCGATGCCGGGCTGTTTTTTGAACGCGACACCACACTTTTAACAAACCTTGTACAAACCTTCGAACCACGACTTTATTACCTTTATTCTCGCCATGAAGACCAGATAGATAATCCCGACTTCGATACGGCTTACCTCACTTTTAGCTACCAACAGCTATTTCGCGATGATCGATTTTCCGGCAGTGATCGCATTGGTGATGCCAACCAGGTTAGTGTCGGCCTCACCAGTCGTTTGATCGATGCAAACACTGGTGTTGAAAAGCTCCGCGGCAGTATTGGCCAGATTTATTATTTCAAAGATCGTTATGTATCGCTGGACCCCACGCTGAGTGAAGATTTTCTTGATAATATGGATGTTACAGACTCTCAGCCCACCCAGGAACAACGCGATATCGCTGATGATCTGGCCAGTGACGAGTCAAATATTGCCGGTGAGCTTGCCGCCCAGTTGAGCCAATACTGGCGCTTCCAGTCAGACATATTGTTTGATCATGATGACGATAAGATTGATAAAGGTAATGTCAGCCTGCGCTACAACAACGCTAGAAACGCTATATTTAACGCCACTTACCGATATACGAGAGAAAACCCAGATCTTGCCTACGAGGAAGAGGATAGAGAATATAACGCCGATATCGAACAGGCTGATATTTCTACCATGTTGCCATTAAATAATAGCTGGAGCCTTATTGGCCGCTGGAATCACGATATAACAAACAGCCGGGAGCTAGAAATTTTTGGCGGTATCGAATACAACAGCTGTTGCTGGCGTGGCAGCGTCATCGTACGGCGCTGGCTTGAGCGGGATGATGATCTGGTCAGACCAGAGGACGATCTGGACTACGATGAAGGTATTTTCTTTCAGGTTCAGCTGAAAGGACTTGCCGGCACCGGCTCCAAAGTAGAAAGCATTTTGAGCGATGGTATTTATGGTTATGTGCCGCAAGACCCCTAGCCGTAGTGGCGACAGCAAACGCCGTATAGTCAATTGTCTGGCAATGCTATTGACAATGGTCGTCACGGTGAAAAATGTTCCGGCTGTGTTTGCCGAATTGCAACAACTGGATCATGTCGTCGCCATCGTCAATGACGGCATCATCATGTCCAGCGAACTGGAAGCCCAGGTATCGGCCCTGTCCAGACAAATGATTCGCTCACAAAGTCAGATACCGTCTCGTGACGTCATCGTGCCCCAGGTATTAAACAAGCTGATTCAGGACACCCTGCAACTGGAGATCGGTCAGCGGGCCGGTGTGCAAATTAGCGACGTCGAACTCAATGAGGCCATGACCGATACTGCAAAAAGACAGAATCTGACCCTTGATGAATTTTTGACTTACGCCCGCGAGGATGGACTCACACAAGCCCAGCTCCGCCTGCAGTTCAAAAAAGAGATGATAATATCCCGCGTCCAACAGGCCATGGTGAATCGACGTATTGAAATCACCGAACAGGAAATCAACAATTTCCTTAACTCCGAAGAGGGCAAGCTTATGTCCTCAGCGGAAGTTAACATCGGCCATATTCTGTTGCGGCTGTCACCAGATGCAAATGTAAACACGGAGAAGGAAGTAATAAGCAAGGCCGAGGCACTCAGATTACAATTGGCCGAAGGTGCGGATTTCAAGCAGCTGGCCCTGATTAACTCAGCGGGACCCAATGCTCTGAAAGGCGGACAACTGGGCTGGAGAAAGGCCGCACAATTACCGGCATTGTTTACACAGGCCCTCAACACCCTCTCTCCCGGGCAGTTTAGTGAGGTTTTACGCAGTGACGCTGGCGTTCATCTGCTAATGCTATATGACCGGCGTGGTGGCGATGAGCAGTTAATTGAACAAAGTGAAGTGCGTCATATTTTGATCAAGCCCAACGAAATACGCAGTAATGACGAAGCCCGGCAGTTAGCGGCAAGCCTGCGCAGCAGAATAATCCAGGGCGAGCTTTTTGAAGATCTGGCTCGCCAGTATTCCGAAGATACCGGCAGCGCGCTCAAAGGAGGGCAGCTCGGCTGGTCAGTGCCCGGGCAATTTGTTGTTGAATTTGAAAATACCGCCAATGGCCTGGAGGTGGGCATTGTCAGCGAACCGGTGATGACCGAACACGGTTGGCATATTATTGAAGTCACCGGGCGTCGCAAGCAGGATTTTAGTGATGAGATCCTGCGCAACCAGGCAGCCAATTATCTCCGCCAGCGCAAATATGCCGAGGAGCTACAAGTCTGGCTTGAAGAAATTCGTAATGAGGCCTTCATCGAAATAAAGTCATGACCTTGCGCCTGGCCGTTACACCTGGGGAGCCGGCTGGTATCGGCCCCGACCTGCTAATCCAGTTTTGCCAACACGGATATACCCACGAGCTAGTAGTCATCGCCGACCCGGAGCTACTGCTACAACGGGCCAAAATGCTTGACCTGCCCCTGAACCTGCGCGACCCCTCAGGCACTGCCATAGCACCGGGCGAACTCGCTATTGTCCCCGTAGCACTCCACAAAACATCTACGCCTGGCGAACTGGATGCCAGCAATGCACGAGCGGTGCTCGCCACCCTGCAGGTTGCAACTCAAGGCTGCCTGAATGGGGAATACGCAGCGCTTATAACCGGGCCCATACACAAAGCGATTATAAACGATGCGGGCGTACCCTTTAGTGGCCATACCGAGTATCTGGCCAGGCTAAGCAATACCTCTCGCGTAGTAATGATGCTCGCTACCCAGGGCCTGCGCGTTGCCCTGGCTACCACGCACATACCCCTTGCGAGCGTGGCGGATACACTCACTACCGACCTGCTCGAAGAGACACTTATCATTATTCATCGTGATCTCAAAACAAGATTTGGTATCGATAATCCCAGCATTCTGGTCTGCGGCCTCAACCCCCACGCTGGTGAAAATGGGCATATTGGTAGCGAGGAAATATCGGTTATTATTCCCGTTATCGAAAAGCTAAAAAATCGGGGCATTGCTGTTACTGGCCCACTGCCCGCCGATACAATATTCACCCCCAAACACCTGGCGCAAGGTGACGTAGTGCTCGCCATGTATCATGATCAGGGACTACCCGTATTGAAATACAAGGGCTTCGGCAATGCGGTAAATATAACACTGGGGCTGCCATTTATACGCACTTCTGTTGATCACGGCACAGCTCTCGAGCTGGCCGGCAGTGGGCAGGCGGATACTGGTAGTCTGGCCACAGCAATTGATAGTGCCGCAATGATGGCTATCGCGATGTCCAGCTAACTGTAGATCTACCCATGACAGAAACACCGAAGAAAAACCATCACCGAGCCAGGAAACGCTTCGGTCAAAATTTTTTGTTAGACCCCATCGTCATAGACAATATTGTTTCCGTGATCGCTGCAAAGCCGACCGATCATCTGATTGAAATAGGCCCTGGGCTGGGCGCATTAACCGAACCTTTACTGGAACGCTGCCCAAACTTGACCGTCGTCGAAATAGATCGCGATCTTGCTGATATATTGAGCGCTCGTTACGCCCAAAAACCAGGGTTTAAACTGCACCGTGGAAACGCGTTGCAAACAGACTTTGCCGCTCTCAGCAATCAGAAGCCGATGCGCATTGTCGGTAATTTACCGTACAATATTTCCACACCGCTACTGTTCCACTTGCTGACCTTTAGTCCACTTATTATTGATATGTATTTCATGTTGCAAAAGGAAGTCGTTGATCGACTCGCTGCTTCACCTGGCAACAAAATTTATGGCCGGCTCAGTGTTATGATGCAGTACCACTGTCAGATACAACCCCTTTTTACCGTGCCACCCACAGCGTTCAAACCATCGCCTAAAGTAACATCGGCTGTGGTCAGGCTGGCTCCTCACACGACGCTACCCAGCCGCGCAGTTGATCCAGTAATATTTGAACGCCTGGTAAAACTTTGTTTTCAGCAACGCCGCAAATCACTTCGCAACAGCTTAAAAATACTGGTTAGCGAAACAACTTCGCTTTCAGACTTCGATGTCGATTTAAAGGCACGACCTGAAACACTGTCTGTCGCGGATTTTGTCACACTGTCGAACCAGTTGAGCGCCCTGTCATGAGTGATTATCAGATAAAAGTCGACATAAAAACCGAGTATCTGCCACGGCAATCAGAACCCCGTAAACAGCAATATGCCTTCGCCTATCACATCGCAATAGCTAATCAGGGGAGCGAGTCCGCGCAATTGATTAGTCGTCACTGGATCATTATCGATGGCAACCAAGCCCGCCAGGAGGTGAAAGGACAGGGCGTCGTAGGCGAACAGCCGCTAATCACTCCGGGGGAGACTTTTCGATACAGTAGCGGCGTCATTCTCGAAACCGAAGTGGGAACCATGTCCGGAACATACCATATGCTTAGCGAAACCGGCACGCCCTTCGACGCGCCGATTCCCACTTTTTTGCTAGCGATTCCCAACGCTGTCCACTGACCGTGTCAGTCACTAAATGACAGTGTATGCCGTAGGTGACATCCAGGGCTGTCTCGAGCCCCTGCAAAAACTGCTCGACAAAGTATCATTTGAACCCGGTAAAGATCAGCTTTGGGCAGCAGGCGACATAGTTAATCGGGGCCCCCAGTCACTGCACACCATACGGTTTCTAAAAAGCCTTGGCGCTTCCTTTCGAATGGTACTAGGCAATCATGACCTGCACCTGCTAGCCACTGCAAGAGGCTTTCGCAAACCCACATCAAAAGATACCCTTGGCGAAATATATGTTGCTGGCGATGCCGACGAACTGCTTACCTGGTTACAAAGTCAGCCATTGCTTATCCATGACCTGGGTTACGTAATGGTACACGCGGGCATCCCACCGCAATGGTCCTTGTCCACGGTAAAAAAGAAGGCTTTAGTCGTCGAAAAAGCCCTGTTGGGCGAAGGGAGCGATAATTTTTTTGCCGAGATGTACGGCAATACACCAGCGAAGTGGAAAGAAAACCTGTTACCTGCTGAACAATTGCGGGTGATCACCAACTATCTTACTCGCATGCGCTTTTGCGATGCCGCGGGAAACCTGGAGTTAACCTGCAAAGCCGGCCCAGACCAGGCCCCCGCTGGCTACAAGCCCTGGTTTTCACACCGTAAGCGCAAAACTGCGGGTAAAAAAATAATTTTTGGCCACTGGGCGGCTCTTGATGGGCGACCTTGCGGCGACAATCTCTTCCCACTTGATACCGGCTGCGTGTGGGGGAAACGCCTACGTTTACTAAACCTCGATACTGGAGCTTACATTCACTATCGGTGTGGGAAGTAAGTTACTTCTGAATATTGCCCACCTGTCGGTTGATCGCATATCTACGAGTGTTTATTGGTGAACTGAGGCTTAAAGATGGGTTATCGCTCTGAGGGGACTTAAATAAAAAAACCGGGCTTACTCTTACTATAGCCCGGTTTTTTACACTCGCCTATCTAACATGCTAATAGTCTAGTAGTCGTTTTTTTACTCGTCGACTTCTTCGAACTCTTCATCAGGTTCTGCCATTATCCGACCAACCAGTTCTATATAGGCCATCGGTGCTTTATCGCCTGTACGGTAACCACACTTGAGTATTCGCGTATAACCGCCGGGTCGATCTTCGTAGCGAGGCCCGAGGTCAGTAAATAATTTACCCACTGCTTCCTTGCTACGCAGACGGCTAAAAGCCAGCCGACGATTAGCAACACTGTCCTTTTTAGCCAACGTAATTAATGGCTCGGCTACGCGACGCAATTCTTTGGCCTTTGGCAACGTGGTCTTAATGATTTCATGTTCTACCAGCGAAGCAGTCATATTTCGATACATCGCCTTGCGATGGGAACTGTTTCGATTTAGTTGGCGGCCACTCTGTCGATGACGCATAGTCTTGATTCCTGTCTATCTATCGATAGCCCACATGTTGGTGAGCCTTGCGATCAATTTTATTGAAAGTTTTCGCTTTCCTGCCTTAGGCTGGCGGGTGGCCAGTTCTCCAGGCGCATGCCCAACGACAGACCTCTGGAAGCCAATACATCCTTAATTTCGGTAAGTGATTTCTTACCTAAGTTAGGCGTTTTTAACAATTCCACTTCTGTGCGCTGAATCAAATCACCAATATAATAAATACTCTCTGCCTTCAGGCAGTTAGCCGAGCGCACTGTCAGTTCCAGATCGTCAACCGGACGCAGCAGGATGGGATCGATTTTTTCCTCATGCTCTTCTGGTTCCAACTGTTTTTCACTTTCCAGATCAACAAATACCGCTAATTGCTGTTGCAGAATGGTAGCGGCGCGACGAATAGCTTCTTCCGGCTCTATGGTGCCATTCGTTTCGATATCTAGAACAAGCTTGTCCAGGTCAGTTCGTTGCTCTACGCGAGCACTTTCAACTGAATACGAAACCTTTCGCACCGGGCTATATGACGCATCGAGGCGTAGTCGTCCGATAGCGCGCGTTTCCTCTTCATCATTTTCTCTTGCGTCAGCCGGTTGATAACCACGACCCCTGGCTATACGCAGACGCATGTTCAACTCGACATTTCCAGTAATATGCGCGATGACATGATCCGGATTTTTGATCTCTACGTTGCTATCGGCCTGAATATCACCAGCGGTGACAGGGCCCACACCCGATTTGACCAGAGTGAGTTCAGCTTCTTCCTTGCCATGTAATATAATCGCGACATTTTTCAGGTTCAGCAAAATCTCGATGACATCTTCCTGAACACCCTCTATTGCGCTGTATTCGTGCAGCACACCATCGATCTCTACTTCAACAATGGCACAACCAGTCATTGACGAAAGTAAGATACGCCGCAGTGCATTGCCCAGGGTATGACCGAAACCACGCTCAAGCGGTTCTAGCACTACCCGCGCATTGGTGGCATCATATTCAGTGACGTCAATCGTGCGTGGAGTTAGTAACTCAGTAACTGAATGTTGCATAAGCAAAGCTATCCTAGGTTATGTGCTGTTACTTGGAGTAAAGCTCTACAATGAGATTTTCATTAATTTCGCTGGGCAGGTCACCACGATCTGGTGCGCGTTTGAAAACACCTTCCATTTTGTTAGTGTCTACTTCTACCCACTCAACCTCCCCTCGCTGTGCAGCAAGTTGCAATGCTGACTGAATGCGCAGTTGAGATTTAGACCGCTCGCGGATACCTATGACGTCATCTTCGCCAACTTGATACGAGGCTATATTGACTTTTTTGCCATTAACCAGAACGCAATTGTGAGAAACCAGTTGCCTTGCCTCTGCCCTGGTCGAACCAAAACCCATTCGATAAACCACGTTATCCAGTCTTTTTTCCAGTAAGCTCAACAAGTTTTCGCCGGTATTACCTTTAATGCGTGCTGCTTGCTTGTAGTAGTTGCGAAATTGCTTTTCCAGCACGCCGTATATGCGACGCACTTTTTGTTTCTCGCGCAACTGCACACCATAATCCGATAACCGAGTGCGACGCTGTCCGTGCTGCCCAGGGATACTGTCAGCGCGGCATTTAGATTCTAAGGGTCGAATACCGCTTTTCAGGAACAGATCTGTCCCTTCACGGCGGCTCAGCTTACAGGTCGGTCCAAGATATCTTGCCATCGATTGTATTCCTCTTAAACGCGACGTTTTTTGGGTGGCCGACAGCCATTATGAGGGATCGGCGTCACGTCGGTGATATTCGTAATTTTCAGCCCGGCGTTATTAAGCGCCCGAACTGCTGATTCACGACCGGGTCCCGGTCCCTTCACTTCCACGTCTACGTTTTGCAAACCATATTCCTGAGCCGCTACAGCAGCCCGTTCTGATGCAACCTGGGCCGCAAACGGCGTACTTTTTCGAGAGCCCCGAAAACCGGATCCACCCGACGTAGCCCAACTCAGCGCATTACCCTGGCGATCAGTAATAGTGATAATCGTATTGTTAAATGATGCGTGAATATGCGCGATGCCGTCCACCACAGTACGGGCACCTTTCTTTCGCGCTGATTTCGTAGGGGTTGTTGCCATATCAGTTCAATTCCTGAAATCACTTACTCGACGAAGTGATTTATTATCGCTTGATTGGTTTCCGCGGCCCTTTGCGGGTGCGCGCATTAGTTTTAGTACGCTGTCCGCGCAAAGGTAAGCTGCGGCGGTGGCGAATGCCCCGATAGCAACCAAGATCCATCAGTCGCTTGATGTTCATGCTAATTTCACGCCGCAAGTCACCTTCAACTGTGCGTTGAGTAACTGCGGTTCGCAAACTGTCCAGCTGCTCCTCAGACAATTCCGATATTTTAACCGTCCCATCAATGCCAACCTTTGCACAGATGTCTTTAGCTGTTGTGCGACCTACCCCATAAACGTAAGTTAACGAGATCACCGTATGTTTGTGATCAGGAATATTGACGCCGGCAATACGGGCCATCCGATTTACTCCAAATATCTAATAAGTTATTTGTTTGATTGTATGCGCTTAGTTGCTAGTGCCGTTTCCCGGCTTGCCAGCCGCGCAAAAAGGCGCAACAGGATAGCGCCTAACGACGCTAAAATCAATAAAATTAAGCTGATTTGTATCCACTCAACCCTGACGTTGCTTATGTCTGGGCTCAGTATTACAAATGACACGGACCACGCCTTTACGCTTGACCACTTTGCAATTGCGACACAATTTTTTTACCGATGCTCTAACTTTCATATTTTTTCCCCTATTACCGCTAACGAGAGTACCGCTAACGAAAGTACCGCTAACGAAAGTACCACTAGCGAGTACCACCACCGTAACCCTTCATATTCGCCTTTTTTAATACGGAATCATATTGATGGGACATTAAATGAGACTGTACCTGCGACATAAAATCCATAGTAACTACCACTGCAATCAGCAGGGATGTACCACCTAAATAAAACGGCACATTGAAGTAAACATTCAAAAACTGGGGTAGCAAACATACACCCGCTATATAAATGCCGCCAACCATAGTCAACCGTGTCACTACGCCATCTATATATTTGGCGGTTTGTTCGCCGGGCCTAATGCCAGGTAAGTAGGCCCCGCTTTTTTTCAGATTATCAGCAACTTCCTTAGGATTGAATGTCAATGCCGTATAGAAAAAGCAGAAAAATATGATAAGTCCGGCAAATAGCAATATATGTAATGGCTGGCCTGGGCCAAGAAATAACGACACGTCCTGTAACCAGTCTGGTGCTCCAGCGCCTTGCCCAAACATTGCCGCTAGCGTGGACGGGAATAACAGAAGGCTACTGGCAAAAATAGCGGGTATAACACCGGCCATATTTACTTTTAAAGGTAAATGACTACTCTGCTGGCTGTAAGCTCCACGCCGCTGTTGGCGCTGAGCATAATTGACAGTTATGCGACGCTGCCCACGTTCAATGAAAACAACAAAATAAACCACTGCAATTGCCAGAACAGCCACTAAAAGCAGTGCAATGATATTCATGTCACCCTGGCGGGCGGATTCAAATGCCTGCCCTAAAGCCCTCGGCAATCCGGCCACAATACCGGCAAAAATCAGCATAGAAATCCCATTACCAATACCGCGCTCGGTAATCTGCTCTCCTAGCCACATCATGAATACCGCACCGGTAACCAACGAGGTGATCGCGATAAGGAAAAAGGTGAAGCCCGTATAATAGGCCAGGCCTTGTCCGGCAAGACCATAAGCCATACCAGTACCCTGCACCAAAGCCAAAAGTACTGTGGCATAACGGGTCATTTGAGTGATCTTCCGCCGCCCAGCATCGCCCTCTTTTTTAAGCTGCTCAAGCGTTGGTGTAACAGCGGTCATAAGCTGCATAATGATAGATGCAGAAATGTACGGCATGATTCCCAGCGCCAAAATACTCATGCGCTCCAGCGCACCACCGGAAAACATATTAAACATACCCAGGATCGTGCCCTGATTTTGGGTAAACAGTGCGGCAACACGATCCGGATCAATACCGGGCACGGGAATATGCGTACCTATTCGGTATATAATGATGGCCAGCAACAAAAAGCGAAGGCGAGCCCATAGCTCGCCCAATCCTTTTTCACTGCCGGCAGGCAATTTTGCTGGTTTCACCATTTTACTTCGAACCTGACCTTATCTCTATAATCCCTAATCTTGCTCTAATACCTGACCGCCCGCAGCTTCAAGTGCAGCTTTCGCACCGGCGGTTATACCAAGACCCTTTATTTTAACGGGGCTATGCAACTCTCCTGACAGGAACACTTTGGCTCTGCGTATATTGCAATTAACCAGCCCTGCGCTGCGCAGTGCGGCGAGGTCAACGACATCACTATCAATACCATTGAGCTCGGCCAGTCGAACATTCGCTGTAACTCGTGCTAGTCGCGAGGAAAAACCGTACTTGGGCAAACGTTTCTGCAAGGGCATTTGGCCACCCTCAAAACCTGGCTTAACCCGCCCACCTGAACGCGATTTCTGACCTTTATGGCCACGACCGCAAGTTTTTCCAGAGCCACTGCCGATACCTCGACCAACGCGTTTGGCATTAGGTCGACTACCCTCGGCGGGACTCAGAGTGTTTAGGCGCATCTCAACCTTCCTCAACTTTTAACATATAACTAACTTTGTTTATCATGCCTCTTACCGAGGGGGTATCTTCAACCATCACACTGTGACCGACACGGCGCAAGCCTAAACCCGTCAGGCACGCTTTGTGCGTGGCCAGGCGCCCAATGCGACTACGCACCTGAGTTACTTTTAACTTTTCTGCTCTACTCATAGTCTTATGTCTACCGTCAGATTAAAGAACTAATCCTTACCCGAGAACCTCTTCTACAGATTTTCCGCGCTTGGCAGCTATTTCTTCGGGTGCACGCATATTCTCCAAACCTTTAAAAGTTGCCCTTACCACGTTCACGGGATTAGTTGACCCATAGCACTTAGCCAGAACATTTTGCACACCAGCCAGCTCAAGAACTGCTCGCATGGCACCACCAGCGATGATCCCGGTACCTTCAGAAGCCGGCTGCATATAAATCCTGGACGCGCCATGGTTAGACCTTATTGCGTACTGCAAGGTGTTATCTTTGAGATCAACCTGAATCATATTCCTGCGTGCCGCTTCCATAGCCTTCTGGATAGCCAGCGGTACTTCCCGTGCTTTACCTCGGCCAAAGCCAACACGTCCATTACCATCGCCAACAACCGTCAATGCCGTGAATCCGAAAATCCGGCCACCTTTCACAGTTTTAGCGACTCGATTCACCTCAACCAGCTTTTCCATTAACCCTTCATTAGGGTCCATATCGCGAGAATTATTCTTTGCCATTAGCTTGCCTTTAAATTTCCAGTCCGCCAGCACGTGCAGCATCAGCGAGCGCCTTAACACGGCCGTGATACTTAAACCCGCTGCGATCAAAAGCTACCTTGTTAACGCCAGCATTCCGGGCCCGCTCCGCTATGAGTGCCCCAACTGTTTCAGCAGCTGACATGTTGCCTGTGTTGCCTTTACCACGAATACTGCTATCCAGGGTCGAAGCACTGGCGACGACGTTATCACCACCAGCAGTGGGCGCTATAATCTGCGCATAAATATGCTTCGACGTACGGAAAACACAAAGACGCGAAGCCTCTTGCTCGCGTATTCTTGCACGCCCTCGACGAGCACGGCGCAACCTGGATCGTTTTTTATCACTCATGACTTCTAACCCTGTTACTTTTTCTTCGCTTCTTTGCGACGCACATATTCGTCAGCGTATCTCACTCCTTTACCCTTGTAGGGCTCGGGTGGACGGTAGCTTCGAATTTCCGCAGCGACCTGACCAAGCAATTGCTTGTCCGCTGATTTCAACACAATCTCAGTTTGACTAGGTATCTCTACACTCACGCCTTCAGGGATTGCATGTTCGATCGGGTGAGAAAAGCCCAGCGTCAGGTTTATTTTCTTACCCTGCAACTGCGCCCGATAACCCACACCAACCAGCTGCAGGCGTTTTTCGAAACCGGTACTGACACCGATAACCATGTTACTCACCAGCGCCCGCGTAGTACCAACAATGGCACTGCTCTTTTCGCCTTCGCGAAGGCGAAATCGCAACACGTTATCTTCCTGGGCCACGGTAACGCTCTCATGACAGGTCAATGACAGCTCACCCTGCCCTCCCTTGACCGAGACCTCGCTCCCCCTGAGGGTCACTTCAACACCTTTCGGTATGGGGACCGGATTATTAGCTACTCTGGACATCTTTGCCTTCCTTTAAAATACAGTCCACTTAGAATACGGTGCACAACACTTCACCACCAATACCAGCGGCGCGAGCTGCAGAGGACGCCATAACGCCCTTACTGGTGGACACAATTGCCAGACCCAGGCCACCACGTACGCGCGGCAATTCGTCAGCCCCGGCATAGCGACGCAGACCCGGACGGCTAAATCGGTCAAGCTCTTCAATGACCGGTTTACCCTCGAAGTATTTCAATTGAATTGTTAATTCAGGTTTAACGCTATCTGTAACACTAAAACCACTAATATAACCTTCGTCTTTCAACACCTGGGCTACCGCTATTTTTAGCTTGGCGGAAGGCATTGTGACAGCCTCTTTCGACCGGGCGAGGCCATTACGGATTCGGGTCAGCATATCTGCCAGTGGATCCTGCATACTCATCGCAAATCGCTCCTCTAGTCCGTTTACCAACTTGCCTTAACAAGGCCTGGCACATCTCCGCGCATGGCGGCTTCGCGCAGCTTGTTACGACACAATCCAAATTTTCTATACACCCCGTGCGGACGGCCCGTTACGCGACACCGCCGACGTTGTCGCACTGGACTGGCATCCCGAGGTAATTTCTGCAATTGCAATTGCGCTTCCCAACGCTCGTCATCGCTAGAATTGACATTAGCAATGGTCGCTTTTAAAGCCGCACGTTTGCCGGCATATCTGGCAACTGTTTTGGTGCGCTTTTTCTCACGCTCGATCATCGATACCTTAGCCATAATCTGTCATTAACTCCGCAGAGGAAAACCGAAAGCGCGCAGCAGTGCACGACCCTCATCATCGGTGCGCGCCGTAGTAGTCATTGCAATATCTAACCCGCGCAATTTATCGACTTTGTCATAGTCGATTTCAGGAAAAACTATTTGCTCGGTCATGCCCATAGCAAAATTACCGCGCCCATCAAATGATTTGGGGCTAATCCCCCTGAAATCCCTGATCCTGGGAATCGCTATAGCAATCAACCTTTCTAAAAATTCGTACATCCTGTCCTGGCGTAATGTTACTTTACAACCAATCGGCCAGGCCTCTCTGACTTTGAAGCCAGCGATGGATTTTCGCGCCAGGGTTATGACCGGCTTCTGACCAGCAATAAGCTGCAGATCATTAACAGCATTTTCCAGCACTTTTTTATCCGCCAATGCCTCACCTACACCCATATTCAGTGTAATTTTGGACAGGCGTGGCACTTCCATAACATTTTTTAGCCCTAACTCGCTTTTAAGGCGAGGCGCAAGCTCACTTACATAAAGGTCTCTCAGATTAGCCATCTCTTTCGCTCCTCTAGGCCTTTACAGGTTCGCCGCTGGATTTAAAAACCCGGATCTTCTTGCCACTTTCAAGCACTTTAAAACCCACCCGACCGGCTTTATTTTCAGCTGGGTCGAAGACACCAACATTTGATGAGTCGATCGGCGCCTCCTTCTCGATAATGCCGCCAGGCACTCCCATCTGAGGATTCGGTTTTTGGTGCTTTTTAACTAACTGCACACCCGATACCAGCAGCCTGCCATCATTCAGCACCTGCAACACTTTGCCCCGCTTACCTTTATCTCGTCCTGCAAGGACAATCACATCGTCATTGCAGCAAATTTTTTTCATAGCCATGTTTTTTGCTCGCTACCTCAACCCAGCACCTTAAAGTACTTCTGGCGCCAGGGAAATGATCCTCATAAACTTTTCACTACGTAATTCCCGCGTGACTGGGCCGAATATACGGGTACCAATAGGCGCTAGTTGGGCGTTTAGCAACACCGCTGCATTATCATCAAATTTGATCAAACTACCGTCTTGCCGCCGTACACCGCTCCGGGTTCTTACGACAACCGCATCCATAACCTGACCCTTCTGAACTTTACCCCGGGGGATAGCTTCTTTGACGGTCACTTTGATGATATCGCCAATCGCCGCATAACGGCGATGCGAACCGCCCAGTACTTTTATACACATCACACGACGTGCACCGCTATTGTCCGCTACATCCAGATAACTCTGTGTCTGTATCATTTCTTTCCTTTGCTCCGAATCTTTTTAGTCAGCCCGATTCAAACGACTGTCGCGCGCACTACTACATCGACCAGCTTCCAGGACTTGGACTTTGAAATCGGCCTGGTTTCAGCGATGGTCACCATATCCCCAATACGACACTGGTTTTGTTCATCATGGGCTTTTATCTTAGTAGAGCGATTAATAATCTTGCCGTACACCGGGTGTTTTACTCGGCGCTCTATCAGCACAGTGACGGTTTTATCCATTCTGTCACTGACTACTTTTCCTGACAGTGTGCGAGCTTTTTTCTCTGTCATTTCAGCTTCCCGAATTCTCGTTTAACACAGTCTTGATACGAGCGATATCACGCCGTACCTGCTTCATTTCGTGACTTTGATTAAGCTGCCCAGTGCCACGCCTGATGCGCAGCTTAAACTGTTTTTCCAGCGTAGCCATCAGGCTCTCCTGCAACTCCGCCGCAGACTTTTCGCGTAGTTCACTAGCTTTCATTACATCACCGATCGCTTGACAAAAGTGGTCTTAATAGGCAGTTTTGCTGCCGCCAGCGTGAATGCTTCCCGCGCGAGATCTTCGGAGACACCTTCCATTTCATACAACACTTTACCGGGCTGAATTAACGCCACCCAATATTCAACATTGCCCTTACCTTTACCCATGCGCACTTCCAGCGGCTTTTGGGTAATTGGCTTGTCTGGGAAAACACGAATCCAAATCTTTCCACCACGCTTGACGCACCTGGTCATTGCTCGACGCGCCGCCTCTATTTGACGAGCGGTCAACCGGCCTCGCCCGACAGCCTTGAGACCGTATTCGCCAAAGCTGACTTTGCTACCACGCAGGGCCAAACCGCGATTACGCCCTTTTTGCTGTTTTCGGTATTTAGTTCTTTTCGGTTGCAGCATTTAACCCTGCCCTCAATTCCACAATTACTTCTTGGCCGACTTTTCATCAGGCTCTTCTGTACCCAGAACCTCGCCCTTAAACACCCAAACTTTAATACCTATAATTCCATAGGTAGTCGCTGCCTCGGCAGTTGCGTAATCAATATCAGCACGCAGCGTATGCAGGGGCACACGACCCTCGCGGTACCACTCATTGCGTGCAATTTCCGCCCCACCAAGCCGGCCACCAATACGAATCTTTACGCCCAACGCGCCCTGGCGCATGGCATTTTGCACCGCCCGCTTCATGGCGCGGCGAAACATTACTCGGCGTTCTATTTGCTGCGCCACATTTTGAGCAACTAAAGCAGCATCGAGGTCGGGTTTACGGATTTCCTCGATATTAATGTGCACCGGAATGCCCATTTCTTTAGCTACCGCGGCACGCAACTTTTCCACATCTTCGCCCTTTTTGCCGATAACTATACCGGGGCGTGCTGTGTGAATCGTAATGCGAGCGGTCTCTGCTGCCCGCTCGATATCCACCCGACTTACTGACGCATGCGCCAAAGTCTTTTTAATGAATTCACGAACCCGCAGGTCTGCGTTTAGCTTATCAGCATAATCACCACCATCGGCGTACCAAACGGAGGTGTGCTTCTTGACGATCCCCAACCTTATACCGGTTGGATGTACTTTCTGACCCATGTCAGCTCCTACTTCCCCGACTCTACTGATCGGCTACTTTTACGGTAATGTGGCAGTAACGCTTTAATATTCTGTCGGCCCGCCCCTTAGCGCGCGGCTTCAGGCGCTTAAGCGTTGTGCCTTCATCGACAAAAATGGTGGACACTATCAACTCATCAACATCCGCGCCTTCATTATGCTCAGCGTTAGCAATTGCTGACTCGAGCACTTTTTTTACAATGAACGCGCCCTTTCTTTTACTAAAAGAAAGAATATCCAGCGCGTCCTCAACAGACTTACCGCGGATCTGATCAACAATCAGCCGGGCTTTCTGGGCAGACAAATGCACTCCACTTAATTTTGCAGCAACTTCCATCGTCATCACCTCCCAGACTTAAGATCTGGCCGTTTTATCTGCAACGTGTCCACGATACGTGCGCGTGGGTGCAAACTCGCCAAGCTTATGTCCAACCATTTCTTCAGACACCGACACAGGCACGTGTTGCCGCCCGTTATGCACCGCCAGCGTCAAACCGACCATTTGCGGTATCACGATAGACCGGCGCGACCAGGTCTTAATTGGCCTGCGATCATTATTCTCCGCAGCGACCTCTACTTTTTTCATCAAATGGATATCGATGAAAGGCCCTTTTTTAAGTGAACGTGGCACTGTTAGCTCCTCTCCGACCCGTCGTCGTTATTTCTTGCCGCGACGACGTACGATCATGTTATCTGTTCGCTTGTTTTTGCGAGTTTTATATCCCTTAGCTGGCACACCCCAGGGACTAACCGGATGCCGTCCACCTGAGGTTTTGCCTTCGCCTCCACCATGGGGGTGATCTACTGGATTCATGGCCACCCCACGCACCGTCGGTCTCACTCCACGCCAGCGGCTTGCACCGGCTTTACCAAGTGAACGGAGGTTGTGCTCGCTGTTGCTCACCTCACCTATAGTCGCACGACAGTCCGCCAGCACTTTGCGCATCTCGCCACTGCGTAAACGCAAAGTGGCATGTCGACCCTCGCGGGCCACTAACTGTGCAGAGGCACCAGCACTGCGCGCCATCTGAGCGCCTTTTCCGGGCTTCATTTCCACGCAGTGAATCACGCTTCCCACCGGGATATTTGTCAGCGGCAGCGCATTGCCAGCCTTAATCGCCGCGCTCTGACCGGACTGCAGGATGTCGCCTGCACACAAGCCTTTGGGTGCGATAATATAGCGCCGCTCACCATCGGTGTAACACAACAGGGCAATATTGGCTGAACGGTTAGGATCGTACTCCAGCCGCTCAACTCTTGCCGGCACATTGTCTTTATTTCGTTTAAAATCTATCACTCGATAATGCTGCTTGTGCCCACCGCCCACGTGGCGTGTGGTTATATGGCCAGCATTATTTCGACCGCCCTTTTTCGATTGCTTTTCCAGCAACGGCCCGTGAGGCGCACCCTTATGAAGATCAGGATGAACAACGCTCACTACAAATCGGCGACCCGGAGAGGTTGGCTTTCTTTTAATTACCGGCATGAGAACTCCCCTTAAACCGCCACTGTAAAGTCTATATCCTGACCTGACGTTAGCCGCACATAGGCTTTTTTCCAGTCAGCACATTTACCCAGTCCAGTGCGAGTACGCTTCGTTTTACCCTTGACACTGACCACGCGCACACTCAATACATTGACATCAAACAGCTGTTCGACCGCTGCCTTGATTTCTCTTTTGTTGGCTCGCGAGTCAACTTTAAACACCACCTGGTTGCTGTCTTCGGCCAAACCTGTTGACTTTTCAGTGACCAGGGGCTGCAACAACACCGTGAAGATCCGCTCTTTATTCACCCCAGCATCTCCTCTATCTTCCGCAATGCCGGAACAGTGACCATGACCTTTTCAAAACGGATCAGGCTAGCCGGATCCATGCCATGAGCATCCCTAACATCAACTTTGTGGAGGTTGCGCGCCGACAGATACAAGTTTTCGTTAACTTCTTCGGTAAGAATCAGTACGTCACGCAAGCCCAGTTCGTTGAGCTTTTGCACCAACAACTTGGTTTTTGGTGCGTCCAGTTCAAATGTCTCGACAACCACTAACCGCTCCTGCCTCGCCAGCTCAGACAGAATAGAACGCAAAGCTGCTCGATACATTTTCCGGTTTAATTTTTGCGAGTGATCCTGAGGCTGCGCAGCAAAAGTGACACCACCGGAACGCCATATCGGGCTGCGGATAGTGCCCGCCCGAGCGCGGCCAGTACCTTTTTGTCGCCATGGCTTCTTGCCACCACCAGACACTGCGGCTCGATTCTTTTGCGCCCGCGTACCCTGTCGGGCACCAGCCAGCACAGCGGTAACTGCCTGATGCACTAAATCTTGATTAAACTCTCTGCCGAAGGCAGCGTCAGAAACAGTGAGAGTACCACTGCTGCCACCAGGCGTAGCTACACTTAGCTCCATCTTCTAACCCTCTAGCCTTTCACTGCCGGACGGATGATCACATCGCCACCCTGAGCACCAGGCACCGCGCCCTTGATCAGCAGCAGGTTTCGCTCAGCGTCAACACGTATCACTTCCAGGTTCTGGGTTGTAACCCGACGGGCACCCATATGACCGGCCATTTTCTTACCCTTAAATACCCTGCCAGGCGTCTGGTTTTGACCAATAGATCCTGGCGCCCGGTGAGAGATAGAGTTGCCGTGGGTGGCGTCCTGCATTTGAAAATTCCAGCGTTTTACGACACCGGCAAAACCCTTGCCTTTTGATACTCCGGTAACATCGACAAACTGGCCAGCTTCAAAGCGATCCACCGTGACAAGTCCGCCTACCTCAAAAACCTCGTCGACACCTTCGGTGCGAAATTCCCACAAACCACGACCCGCCTCAGAACCGGCCTTGGCATAGTGTCCAACACCAGGCTTGCTCACACGGGAGGGACGGCGCGAACCTGCAGTTACCTGCAGAGAGGCATAACCTTCTTTCTCGGGGGTTTTGACCTGCGTAACGCGATTGGGCTCAACCTCAATCACCGTCACCGGTATCGATACACCGTCATCGCTAAACACGCGACTCATGCCGCATTTGCGACCAACTAATCCAACGCTCATTTTGACAACCTCTTAGTGTACGGGGCTATTACCCGCTATGGCCGCCCATTTCAGAGCGTTACACCCCCGGACAAAGGTCCGGAAAGGGCTTCTAACTTAAACTTATCTGAACGTCCACGCCCGCAGCCAGATCGAGCTTGGCAAGGGCATCAACTGTTTTTTCTGTAGGCTCAATAATTTCAATCAATCGCTTATGTGTGCGGATCTCATACTGGTCACGCGCATCCTTATTTACATGAGGCGAAATCAATACCGTGTAGCGTTCAATTTTAGTCGGCAAAGGAATCGGCCCACAAATCTGCGCGCCAGTGCGCCTGACAGTTTCGACTATCTCCTCAGTCGAAGCATCAATCAACTTGTGATCAAATGCCTTGAGGCGAATTCTGATACGCTGATCCTGCATTGAACTTACCACTCCAGTAACTACAGCTGCTGTCAGAACTGCCGGCGAATAACGCCGATAGCCCAAAAAATAGAGGCGGAATATTATACAGGCCCCTGGCCAGTGTCAAGCAAAAAGTCCCTTTACTAAAGACTTTCCGCAGACTGAAACGTGCCTACTCAATAATTTTAGCGACCACGCCGGCACCGACCGTACGTCCGCCTTCGCGGATAGCAAAACGCAGACCGTCTTCCATCGCAATCGGCGCAATCAGCGTCACTTCCATCTGAATGTTGTC